>Ga0116227_10003048_pt1 | contig 37602 bp, 31 predicted proteins | sample S1TSphgellanicum_FD_89693 | JGI IMG/M metagenome (GOLD analysis project Ga0116227, IMG submission 89693) | Host-associated microbial communities from peat moss isolated from Minnesota, USA - S1T2_Fb - Sphagnum magellanicum MG | ecosystem: Host-associated > Plants > Peat moss > Unclassified...
AAATTTAAAAAAAAAATAAAAAAAAAAAAAAAAAAAAACCAACCCAACTCTTTCAATTGTTGAAAAAGAGACAAGATGAGTGTACCTAAGTCCAAAAACCCCAAAGTAAAAAATAAAAATTTACAACACTAATATATATTATTCTCTGTTACGCCGCATCTGTATTCCACTCTTTCTCTGCCCCGTCGAAATAAACAAACCATGATGGGACGGATGGATGGATGGATGAGGAAACAAATGGATGAAATGATGTTTCACGACATCCTTTACTATATGTAATTGGTGTGGGTTGAGTTCAAATGTTATATCGATCACAAATGCTATTGTGAAAACCATACATGATGAATTGTCTATTTGTTACATGACATCTACATATTTGTTTAGTAGGAATATAATTAATAACATGAAATTGCATATCTTTGGAAACACAAAAAAAAAAAATTTTAAATGATCATGTTTTCAATTGGCAAAAGTTGATTCAAAATCTCTTTTTTCCATGAATTTCATTACAAGCCATCAAAATTTATCATTTTATTGCATGTTGTAAAAAAGTACAAGTCAAAAATCATCGAAGTAAAACAATAATTTCCAAAAAACTCACAACAAGAACAAATTTCATTTCAAAGAAACAATGATAACATACATTCACACAAACATGTCTTTAACAAATATTGTTGGCATGTATCATTGTAGTTTCAATAGACAATGTTGAAAAAATGAAACCTAATTCATTACAATTTTCTAATGGAAATTTTTTCTTCCTTAATACCACATAACTTTCCATCTCCATTTAACAATTTTGGCTTCTTGGTTCCATATTTTACATTCATGATTAACTAAACATACCTTAAGTGGGAAACATAACTCTCACATCAACACCCATGGTTTGATAATGGATAGATAGAGTGAACCATTGGATAGATGGGGTCCTTAGATTCTTGTGTATTATTGCATACAAATAAACAAACATTAATGAAACAAAACATTCAACTTCTTATTCTCTAATGTTATAATGGCACCAATTCATCCAATATATTGAAATCAGTATAATTTTGAAACTTCAAAGTCAAGACTTTGGTGCTAATAAAACATTTCAACCTAGACAACAGAAGTACATGTGGACCTTTGATTTGGTCTCATCAATTGAAATATATAATAGTCCTTGGGCAAAGAAGAGGAAAATTGATTATCATACAACCAACTCAAAGAGGCTTGACAGGGTTTTTGAACAAAAAAATATATATACAAAATATATAAATCAAGAAAAATCACCCATGGTCAAGGTGGAGCTTCCTTCTACACCTTAGATCGATATTAATTTGTCGTTCATTATTGTTAATGTTTCTAGTTCTAAACATTGGAATGTCATATCCATTAAACTATCATAATCTAGTCATCAAAAAGGCGTATCAAAAAAAAAAAACATTCACAATATGGTGAGGTTGTTGAACTTCATACCCAAGACATTTATAATAGAAACATGCAAATGGTCATGATGTGAAAAAAAATGGTGTCGACACCACATTAAATCCAATTGAGAAGAACTTGATTAAACATAAAGAGAAACCACCCCAAGATGTCATTAACATTAAATACAAGAAATACATGACATTATTCATAACATGAATATGAACTAACACCACATTCATTTCATGAAAATCTACCATAGAAAGCACATAGACACAATAATGTTTTGAAATAATGAAAGTATCTTGAACATAAAGAAAATAAAAACATTATAATCCCAAGAGAAATTCAAAAATCAAACAAAGGGGGGAAAATGAATTATGAAAAAAAAAATTAACCATGAAAAAGTCAACCAAGGACCCAAATCACTCGTGGAAAAGGAAAACTAGCTAAGTTTGGATCACATACTTAGTAGTTGGAGATCGAACAAAGAAATGTAAATGGGTGTGGATGAGCTCAGATGAGCTAAAATTGATGTCAAAATATCAACTTTTCTACAATTCTTGTTACATTTGTCTATGTGGTGTCACTTTAATGGCATGTGAATCATGAAAAATTACGCTTATTGAATAATATGGATATTTTGGTATGATTTGAAATTATGACAAATTTTTAAGACAAAATACAAAAATTGGCAAAATCTGTGCACTTTCAAAAATTCAAACTTTCTCCAAATTTGATTATAAAAAAACATATGACATATTAGGGCAACTATAAATACAATATATAAAAAGTTTCAAAACATTTCATTTAAAAATTCCTCTTTAGCAAAACATGTTTTTTGGGAAAAAAGACCCCAAAAAAGGACAATAGTCCTAAATGCAAAGTAAGCACATTGGCTCGTTAAATGTCATTTAAACCCAAATTGTAAATTAAACATGAAACACCAAACTCTATGGTTAGAATTGTACCTTGTTTACACTAGGGTGTTTAATTTATGAAATTTCAAATAAAATCCACACACACCTTCTCCTAAACTTGTTTCCCCTCTTGGATTTCTTTGCCATGTGATGCACTTTTGGATGTCAGCTTGATCTTTATTGATGCATAATGTAATCCATGAAATGCTTTATCATTTGAAATGGCATACTAACATACCTTTAATAGTACATGCCTATAATAAAAGCCATCAAATGGTTCGACGATGTTTAGGTTAATGCATGACACAATTGAATTGGGAGTTGTTACACGAGTTTGCAAATTGGAGCCCTCATTCTTGACATACCCCACAATCTTTTGTGTGAATTCAAATTTGTTAAAGATTTGTTTCAACTTCACCACCATGGTAACCCCACTCGTATCATGAGCCTCAAACAACCTAATAGTGATGTGTTTGGGCTCTTAGTTGATGAAAAGAAAATTAACCATTGTAAAGATATCATGGGCCCTTTTCAACATCCAAAGATTGAAAATGCATGTGGCTAACAAACATTCAGCCAAGACAAGTTTCACATGTTTTGTCAAGGTCTTTTTCACAAATGCAAAGAAAATTTTTCAATGAAAACCTTCCTACATGGAAAGCTCACCCTTAAGCACAATTAGAAAGTTAATATGTGGAACCAAATAGACTCAACAATCTTCAGTGGCAAAAAACCCTTGATGATAAATAACATGATATCCTCCAAAAAAACCTTCTATATCTCATGGGTTTTTTAGAATGGATTTGAAAAGGAAAAAAGTTCAAAGATGGAATTTGGAATTACATGGTCTCTTTCAGTGCTTGGTTCCCAATCAAGAATACTTCAAAGACAAACTTGTACCTCTTCTACATACCTTTTAGAGAAAGTAGTGTGATCTTTTTCCACATGTTTCTTCATGGCTAATATGCCATTAACTTTGTTGTAAGCAATTGGACCTTTATGACATCTTGTGCACAAGGCTAGGATTTCGGGACAATTATTTCACTGTGACAAACAATGCAACGCATGATTTGAAAATGCTTCAAATCAAGATTTCAATTGTCGTTCAACTTAAAGGAGGCCCAATAGGGCAAAGTCCTATGGTTAAGTTTTTAGAATTTTTATTGTTGTTTCAACTCTTATAACAATTGTTTTAACACTATAAGATCATCACTCTTAATGATAGTTGGTGTTTTTTCTAATTCGAATTGTTTGCAATGCTTGAACTACTACCATATGCTACTAAATGCCCAACAACAAATGCATTGTTATAATTAGTTCACATTGTGTGTTTGTAGTAATTGAAGATGAAGACTCCATGGTAATGAAAATTGGAAACTAAAAACAATAAAATGGGGCCAAAGAAACAAGTTGTGAATTAAGATTTGAAAGATCCGCAATCCAAAAAGGTGGACACAGACATAAGTGCATAAGTGGTAATGGAATTGAACCCTGTTGTGCATAACACATTTTCAGGTCCTTGATAAGAGGGAAAAAGACCAACAAAATAAAACACAAAATGTGAACATGAAACTTTCCAAATGAAGATGAAAACTTGCACTAAAATGAAAAAAATTCTAAATGAAGAATTAAACTTTGATCACAAATTTTGTTTATTAAAGTAATTAAAAATTTGGGAAAGAATGGAATAGTAATTGTAATGAGAAAATGTGTGAATATAGTCTACATATGAATTTGAATGAGTTAAAACAATAGATTGTACGTGTTGTTTATTGAGAATACAATTTATATTGTTTATTAATATGCATAAAATAATTCTTAATAGAATCTGTGCCTACCAACATTCTTGTTTTTTCCATTGTATTCATATTCAAAATCCTCAAAGAAAACCCCTAAACCTTAGACCTCTTTGTAAACACCTTTGATTCTCAAATTTCTTGTTTGAGTTTCCATCAAATAACTTTATGAGTTCGTTGGTTTTCAAAGTTTTACCAAGTTGGTTTTCCTACAAAAAAAACCTCAATAATGAATTGGTTTTCAAACTATGAATGTTCAAGGTTTCTAACCATGATATACCCATATCATTAGCTTGAGAACTATATCAAAGAGTCATTTTTCTTTTAAAGAAATGCACAACACTAATTATAACCACTTGAGACAAAATCATTTTACCAACAACATAATTCAATTTACACAAATAGAGTTTTACCCATTATTCCAAAAATGCAAATAAAACATTTGGAAATGTTTACATTCAAACCAAATGAAACATTTAAAATACAACTCATAACAGTAAAAACATTAACAAAAAAAATTATATTTGAAAACTTGTTCATATCACATTTATTTGAATGCCCACAATCTGATTTATCTATTGAATTAGTAAAATGATATGTCATAAATATATTTTAAATAAATGAATATGAAAAAACAAACAATTGAAATTCTTACAACAAATATTGATAAACAAAAAACTAAAAATCATCATATGATGATATATGTTGGTGGTGCAATAAGAATGTGAAAAAAAAAATTCCTTAACATTATGAAAGAATATTTGAAAATAATAGGATTACATCCTACATTAAAAGTTGGTGCTTACATTACAAATTTGCATTATTAATTGAAAGATCAAGAATCCATTTTTTCATTGGCCTTCCTTTTGACAAATCAATTAATCCACATAGTATAAGCCTTCATTAATTGATTGGATTAACATTCATCACCTAATAATATATGACATATTGATGATTGGGTGGAATATGTTAGTAAATATCCATTTCAAACTTCAAATACTAAAAACAAATGTTTTGTCATTCTAAGGTTTGAACATCATGGTCATTGGCCATTTTATGCAATTCTCAGTAGTTAATGATTTATCATTATATTTTTCAATCATGCAACCAATGTTTTCATTTACTAAACGAACAAAACAAACAATGATGGGAAAAAGTTTTTGGGACAACTCCGTGTGTTCGAATAACATTATGTTGACACAACAATTGAAGCAAGCAAAAAATATGCAATATTCTAATATGTTCCAAAATATATGTAATATTTTTACAAACAAATATTATTACCTATTACAAACATGTTTTCTTTCACAATTAAAAATCAACCTTTTTAATCCTCCATAGGATACAACTATATACATTGTACTTTGCAATGATCTAAAATATGTGATAAATCGTTACATGATTCAATACACCTCGAATAAATTCAAACACAAATGTCATGTGCACAATTTTGGCTATAGCCACAATAAAAAAAACCCCTTCAAAATGACATCCAAATCATGGTTAGACAAACCATACCCATAATCAAAAGTCATAACCTAGCTGCACTTAGAAATTTGTACAAAAGATTTAAAATTATGTTTACTAAAAAATTATACCCATGATTAGGACTAGTGAATGGAATAATTGGAGAGGTATTCCAAATTATTGTTCCCAATTGCAAGCATATACAATCCACAAACCAACACATGCAATGTTTGTAAATTTCAACACTTTCGTACAAGAACACCCATCTCTACCAAACATAGTATTAGATGGGCTCCCTAAAAACTTTTTGATAATTTAACCAATTTAAAAATCCATGTTATACGAACATCAAATTCATGAATACAAAAATGTTCAAAATACAAAAATATCAACTTCCACTAATGTTTGGTTTTTGTTTGACTTATGACAAAGTGCAAAGACAAACACTTGACTACCTCATAATAGACATTTAGAAACCACCAAAAGGTAGAACATTACATATACACAATATTTATGTAACTTTCTCATGATTACACAATGTGCAAGGTCTTGTAATATTTCTAGATGTTCAATTTGAAGACCTTGAAAAATCTATGTTACATAAAAATAAAAACATCTTTCCTAACCATAAAATACAATGTTTACAAATTAGAAACACACCAATATCCATAAAAAATTGAACCCAACATCCTTTGAACCCTAAATGAATGAAAAAAAAACTATGGACGCTTCACGAATGCATGTTCAACTATTTTACAATTGGATGAATGGTAATTTTTTAATATAAAACCATTATAACCTTTTTTTTTTGCCTAGGTTAATTTTAGGGGCATGAATCATGAGAAATTTGTTTGGTCATGGTACTATCTCCCAAACCACAATGTCTTCCACCATAATCTTGTAATCGTTGGAAAGCTCTTCACGAGCAAGGGTGTATCAATTTAATTTTCACCTTGATTTAACAACATTGTCGCTAGTAGTGTGTTGCATAGCCCTAATAAATAAATAAATAAATAAATAATTCAGCACCTTAGTGCCAAATCCATTCATGTATTACAATAGTCACCATAATTTGAACAAATCCATCACAACCGACACATGCATTGCAAAAATATGAAAATGCATATATTCTAGATTTAATGATTTTTGACATATAACCTCTTTTTACCCAAATCTGAAATATTTACCATCCGGGTAGGGCAATTAAAACGTAACAAATTGTTTTACGAAATTAACTGTGAGTGAGGGGCTGTACACATGTATGTCCCAAGTGTGTTTGTTTTTTGGGAGACGATTTTTTGAATTTTCTGACCTGAAAAATATGATTTTGGCACATACAAAGGATTTTTTTTGTGAAAAAAAAATGACCCTAATTCGACAGATTTTGGGGAAATAAAAAATAAAAATTGCCAGATTTGTACAACAGGATTTTCTGCTTTCATATCTAGTCTATAGCCAAATTTGGCTAAATCTTCTTGTGGATGATTACTAGTTTGGCTATAAAAAGGATATTTAAAAAAATATTCTGCTTTCATATCTAGTCCATAGTCTATAGCCAAATTTGGCTAAAATTTCTCGTGGATGATCACCAGTTTGGCTATAAAAAGGATACTTAAACGATATTCTGCTTTCATATCTAGTCCATAGTCTATAGCCAAATTTGGCTAAATTTTCTTTTGTGGATGATCACCAGTTTGGCTATAAAAAGGATACTTAAAAAAATTTTGCTTTCATATCCAGTCCAAGTCTATAGCCAAATTTGGCTAAATCTTCTTGTGGATGATCACCAGTTTGGCTATGAAAAAGGATACCTAATTTTTCTGCTTTCATATGTAGTCCGGAGACTATATAGCCAAATTTGGCTAAATCTTCAAGTGGATGATCGCCAGTTTGGCTACATCACAAAATTGAGGAAAAAAAACCCTCCTGGTATGGGCAGCAGCAGCAGGTGTGCGGAAAAAATGAGAATTTCCCAACAAAAAAAATTAAAAAAAGAAGGTTTGTTATGGACCAATGAGGAGGGGCTACCAACGAACTCATGACACACAGAAACCAATCAAGAGTAGCCACGTGGAAAGTCCTCAATTGTCTTACAGGTGCAGATTTTTAAAAAATTATTAGAAAAAGCGCACTAAACCACGTCATAGCTCACTACCTGAACCAATGAAACACGGCCACGTAATCCAAATCGCCCCATAGGTTTTTTGACACCTCAAATTCCGCACCAGTCGGTACTCCCCCCCCTAACGCCACGATTCCACATCCCGAAATAAAAAAGAAGGCTGGAATCCAGATCCCGAGACCCAAGTCCCAACTACTTACCTTCAACTGAAAACGAGCAAAGCTTCCAACACAAACCCAACTAGGCTACACTATGGTTTGTTTTTAACTACACTATGGTTTGTAGTTCGGACCAGTGTTGGGTGGGGGGGAGGGGGGTACCCGCTTTGACGGGTAAAGAACTAAGAACCGCTGGTTCCGGTTAGTAAGAACTGGGTTTGCATTGGGATTGATTTTCAAAATGGGAGTCTGATTTTCCCAACCGAATCTGAAACTGGAATTCGTAAGAACCGGAAAAAGAACCGTTTCTATTTTTAAGAATGAGAACCGGAGGTTCTTCACTTATAAAAGGAAAAAAGGTCAAGAACCGCCCCACACTGGTTTGTAGTTTGTACCCGACGATTTCAGATTCCGAAATGGGGGGCCAAAAAAAAAAAGGACCCGCATCCAGATCCCGAGATCCAAGTCCCAACTACTTAGGTACCTTCAAATGAAGACGCTTGCGACACAAACCCTAATAAAGAAACTCAGTCAGGCGCGTGCGCACGCACAAGACCTATTGCTCCTCCGAGAGTTCTTCCCGTTGCAAATGGTTTGGACGCGGATTCGGTAGTTGTTGGGACGAGCTTTCTGAGTTGCAATCGGGCAATTTGCACCTTGCAGTCGCCCCAATTTGCGTTTGCAATGCGCGCGAAAGTAGTTTCCGGAATGGGTTCTGTGCGGTTTTGTTTCGTCTTCTTGTTGGCGCTGGTGACGGTGGTAGGAATTGCGGTACCAGCGAGAGGGGCGGTGATGAGCATCGATTTGGGTTCGGAATGGGTGAAAGTGGCGGTCGTGAATCTGAAGGCAGGGCAAAGTCCGATCGCCATCGCTATCAACGAGATGAGTAAGCGGAAATCCCCGGCACTTGTAGCATTCAGCAATGGAGAGCGTCTGCTGGCTGAGGAAGCGGCAGGCATCGTTGCAAGGTACCCGGAGAGAGTGTACTCTGGTGTACGAGAGATGCTTGCAAAGCCCAAGCAGGCGGTGCAGGAGCAGCTGCAAGCGAACCACCTTCCTTACAATGTGGTGGCGGATTCCAGGGGTCGAGCTAGCATACGGATCCATGATGGGTCGGCGAGTTATAGCTCCGAGGATTTCGTGGCCATGCTCTTGACCTACGCGCGTCATCTCGCGGAAGCCCATAGCAAAGCTGTGGTGAAGGATGCCGTCATACTCGTGCCGCCTTACTTCGGCCAGGCGGAGCGGCAAGCCCTCTTGGATGCGGCTCAGATTGCAGGGATCAGTGTGTTGTCGCTTGTCAACGAGCATTCCGGCGCGGCTTTGCAGTATGGTATCGACAAGGATTTCACTGATGGGTCCCGAGATGTTGTGTTCTATGACATGGGTGCTAACAGTGTGTACGCGGCCGTTGTTCATTTCTCGGCTTACCCAGGGAAGGACCGGGGCAAGAATGTCACGTTCCAGCAATTCCAGGTGAGTGCAAATAAGAAAGGGAGATATGCACAAGTGCAGAAAAAACAAGAATACCCACAATTAACAATAGAACCTGATCTCTCACATTGCAAAGAATGCCACAAATGCTAATAGAACTCAATTTCTCGCATTGTGAAGAATTTCACAAGTGCTGATAGATCTCAATTTCTAGCATTGCCAAGAATGTTACAAGTGCCGATAGATCTCGATTTCGAGGAGTTCCAAGAATGTCACAAGTGCCAATAGATCTCAATTCTAGTATTGTCAAGAATGTCACAAGTGCACATATGACTCTTTTTTTTCTGACCCATCATCTAATGGCACTGCCAGATGATGTGTGATAGCTCAACATATTCTCTGCTCACCCTGAGGAGATGAGGAGCTTCAAGATTTCTTGAGTACATTTTGCGGTGCTGCCTTTCCTTCAGATTATTAATTTACTGTGCATGTTTTCAACCACGAGAGCCATGTGAAAATTGGGAGATATTTCAGGATATGGCACAAAAGGATTTCAGCTCCTCTTGGTGGAGTGGATCAATGATCATTTGTGGGTTTTAAGGTTTAGGGTTATGGTTGGTCCAGGTGACAGGGGTGCGGTGGGATCCATCGATCGGAGGGCAGACTATGGAGATGCGCTTAGTGGACTACTTTGCTGATGAGTTCAGAAATCAGACTGGGATCGATATTCGCAACAACCCCAAGGCAATGGCCAAGCTCAAAAAGCAAGTGAAGCGCACCAAGCACATTCTTAGTGCGAACACTGAGGCTCCATTGTCAGTTGAGGCTCTACATGAAGACGTAGACTTCAGGTGCAGTCTCACTTATTGTCTTTTTGTCACCTTAGAATTTCCATTTTCTTCCCTTCTAATTTGTTCAATGAATGTCAGAGGAAATGTGGATGACTGGACTTTTTTGCCTGCTAAAGAGCTGAGGGGGTCATTTGATGCTGAATGTGGTTCTTCAGGTCTGTTGAGGGTTTTAGTAGTTGAAGTCCTCAAGGTCATGAATCACTCAAGAGCTGACAAACCTCCTCCCTTGCTATCACAATCTTTTGATTTCTCAACTCTTTATACCAAGATCAATTCATGAGATTTGGAAGCTAGAATGAAAGTCCTGGTCAATAAAGTTTTTGATAAGATGTGTGAGTCCTATTGTTTCAGCTTTTTTTGTCGGTTCAAAGTTTTCAATTGCATTTTTCTCTCCTTTCTTCCATGTTTCCATTTCCTTCCTTTTCCTTTTCACATTTCTGTCTCTTCTTGGGTTTTTGGGTCTTCTCCTTCTCTTTTAGGTATTGTTGAGCTTGCCAGCATCATGCTGAGTTTTCCACTATCACTGGTCTTGTGACAGAAATTCAGCATGATGGTAAATGTTTGACAATAGCTTCCACCCATTGCCTGGAACTGACAAAGTCAGTCGAGATGTTATGGTAGGTAGTCAATACCATACATGTTGCTGCATCTTGCTCTTGAAGGTCCCTTAGCATGTTACAACTGTCGCTGCTATTTGAACCACTCATCAGTTTTTTTTAGGCCTTGTTTTTCCTTTTTTGAAGGTTGGGTCTTGTCCCTGTTGCTGTTTGTTTTATGTTCTTTGCCAGATCTCAAATATCCATAACCTTAACATCTGGTCATCTCTCAATTCTTTTCAGTTTCACTTCAATCATAAGGAAAGGGAAACTCTCAGTATGTATAAAGATATTCAAGTCTGGTTCTAGGGGCTTGTTTGTCTTCATCTAAGTTAGAATACAATCTTGAGCAAGCTAATTTCCCAAGCCATACCCAACAGACATAACTGGTTGATGGGGCATCATCTGGGGTGGCCAAATCACAGGAGCTCAATCACCAGGGAGAAGTTTGAGGAAGTGTGTGGTGACCTCTGGGAGCGTGCATTGGTACCACTACAGCAAGTGTTAGCTGATACAGGCATAACACTGTCACAGTTACATGCTGTGGAACTCATTGGTGGTGCTACTCGGGTTCCAAAGCTCCAGGTGAGCAGCTTTCCCCTTGTTTCTCACCTTACAAGGACAGGTAAATGTGCCCACCTAGGGGTGAAAAGAGATTAGAGTCACAACACCTTGGGGATGCAAATAGTATTTGTCATCTGATTGCAGTGGCTTGCACAACCTCTGCAAGGTTGTGGGTCTGCTACTTGTTTCAACAACTCCTGATTGTTTCCTCTATAATGTATACTCCCAACAGGATTGAATGGTGTACTGTGTTCTTATTCTATAACCTTTATATAAGGACTGTGAGGCTAACATGGGTGAATGCAAGGCTGCAGGCAGTTCTTGGAGCATATGTGGGAAAGCAAGGGCTGGATAGGCATCTGGATGCAGATGAGGCAGTTTCATTGGGAGCAGCACTGCAAGCAGCAAACCTGAGTGATGGGTTCAAACTTAACCGGAAAATAGGCATGGTGGATGGGTCCACTTATGGCATAGTCAATGAAATGGATGGGGCAACTCTGGAGTCAGAAGATCAGAAATTGTTGATCCCACGAATGAAGAAGCTGCCAAGTAAGGTAAGCACTTCGACCCCAGGATTACCCAATGCACTCCAGCAGAGTTGGCAAGTTTGAAAGTTACTGACTGCAAATCGATGTGTGTCGTCATCCTACTTGAACTGTGTTGCAAAGGATTGTACCCATGTATTTCATTGTTTTCTGGGGACTGTGCAGCTGTTCAGGTCACTGAAGAATCAGAAGCAGGACTTCAAATGTATACTGAAGTATGATGAGACAGATGTGTTGCCACCCAGTTCTACATCCCCAGTCATTGCAAAATATGAAATTTCTGGGGTTGCTGAGGCTGCAGCTAAGTATGTCTTTTTCTGTTTCTTATCCACTATTTCCCACCAGTTATAATCAGCCCACTCCTGTACACCCTTAGCTCTTTGGAACATCAATAGATGTGCTAGTTTAGAGTATGCAACCAGTTGATGATATTGTGCATCCACAGTTGTTTTTGCAGTTATTAGAATCACTTCTGACACATGAACTCACAGGTTTGTAGGTCAAGATTACCTTTAGGGTTTAGGGTTTAGGGCATATTTCCAACATCCTCCAGTTGAGAGGCAGCATTGGCAGTCTGACAATTCGGTAAAACTTTCATGCTGATATGACTTACTCTGTGTCAATAATGCTTGAAACAGATATGCAAGTCACAATTTGTCAGCCCCTATCAAGACCAACCTCCACTTTTCACTCAGCCGTAGTGGGCTGGTTCAATTGGACAAGGCAGAGACAGTGGTGGAGATTTCAGAGTGGGTGGATGTACCTGTTCTTGAAAGCAATATCACATCATTGCCCTCCAATGATACCTCTGAAGTGGGAGGGATTGGACAGCAATCCAGTGAAACAGCTTCTGATGATGGTAATGTTACCTCAGCAACAGAAAATGTGAAGCCCACAATGAAGCAGAAGCTAAGGAAAAGAACCATCCGAATTCCACTCAAGGCAAGTACAGTGAAGAGTAGTTTATGACCTTGAAGTTGGTCCTTTTGCATGCTGTGGAGAAGGCGATGTGTGGGTTGAGTTCCATAGTACTTGTATCTCTACAAGGTCAATCTGAAACTGTCACCTACTTTGGTCATTCATGTCAGCTTTGGTATCCATTTTTGTTAGGAGGCAGTGGTGATTACCACTCAAGATGAATGTGGACTTTGTGCAGATTAATGATGTGACAGAGGGGCGTCTAACAGAAAGCTCCTTAGCAACATCAGCTCTTCAACTTGAGAAACTGAATCTGCAAGATGCTGAGAAGAGACAGACTGCTGAGGCAAAGAACAGCTTGGAATCATATATATATGCCACCAAGGACAAGGTACATTGTCAAAGAGAAGTGAAATAGTTGGGTTCTACTGGGTCACTTTGCATGTCATTTTTGCAATCTCAGGTAGGATCTGTAGTTCCAGCCTGCAGATTTTACTTAGGGGCTGGAATTGTGCAATGATGGGGTTAACTGTCAGGCATGCTTGCTGATATGAGTAGAAGAACCTTGCCGCTCTGGCTTTATGTATTTCAGTGCAAATAATCAAGTCATTGTTTTGCAGTTGGAATCACTGGAGGATCTGGAGACGGTATCTAGTGAGCAGCAGCGGGATGCTTTGCATGTGGAGCTTGGTGAGGTTAGTGTGGATGGTTGATGGCATCAAATCATGTAGGCCATGGATCTATTTGGATTTAGTGCCAGATATCTTGATCTGTTTGGACTCTTGCACCTTGGTTTGATAATAGCAGCTGACTTGGGGCATGCAGGCAGAAGATTGGTTATATACAGATGGAGAACATGCCACAGCAGCAGAATTTACAATGCGTCTTGAGGCCCTTGAGTCATCAGTGAAACCCATATTTTTCAGGTATTTTATCATAGCATGTCTTCTTTTGCATTGAGTGGTCATCTAACTGATACATGCTTACCCTCTCTGCCTCTTTTCATCATGAGTGAAGCATGTTCAAGTTGTAATCTTATCATGTTGAGCTGTATTTTGAAGATGGCTAGCATGATGCCTCTAGTTTCCACCCTTTCAGCAGCCTCATTCTGGCATTCATCCATCATTTCAGGCTCATATTCTCTGTAGTTATCCTTTCATTAGCTGTGTGACAGTATAGCTCCCTGCCAGTCATTGACAATGAGCCTTGTCCACTCATGCAATGTTAAAGTTAATTGTGCTACTGTGGGGTTGGAGTTTTGCAGACTACAGGAACTGACAGCTAGACCAAGTGCAGTACAGGAGGCCCGTACATATCTTGAGGATATAAAGAAGGTGCTGTCTCTCTTGTGAACATCAAGCAAGGATAGTTTCCAAATGGTGTTTTGAGAACCTGAGATCAATGGGTAGAGTGACAAGCCAAGTATGATAAAAGATCACACTCATGAAAAATTACTTTGAACATCCTCAAAATGGTTATCTGATTATGTCTGACATATTGCAGGTACTGCAAGGATGGGAGACACGTAAGCCTTGGCTGTCAGCGAAGAGCATAGATGAGGTGGGTGAATGTGAGATGTAAACATAGACCAGCCCACTTTATGCGTATCATTATGACTATAGGCTTTGTTTCAAATCTCTTTGTTGTTACCTTCAAAATGTTGTATAGTTTTCACTGCAATCTCCTAGGGATGTCCTTGATTTGAAGCCAGGTCTAATGAGAGGAAATGGATACAGGTGCACACACAGTTGAAGACAGTCCAAGGGTGGTTGGACACTGTGGAACTCAGACAACAAACGTAAGCCTATGTTCCAATCTTCCATTTATGTTAGTTCTGTTGGCTCTGCTGTGCAAGAGGGGGTGTCAGAGTTTGCTAATACTGAGTAAGCTTGAATGCAGAACTCCTGGTGATGTGGAGCCAGCATTTACATCTGATGACGTCTTTGCAAGAACAGAGAAAATCAGAGAGCAGGTACCATAGTAGCAATGGAATTTTTCTGCATGTTTGATCTTTGAAGAGTTAGAATCATATATGCCCTTTGCTATCCACAGTTGTAGCACAGCTAGAAAAGGGAGGTAGTGATCTCACAGAAGTTGCATTGTTGCTGGTCAGGTTGCTAAACTGGAACGGATTCCTAAACCCAAAGCAGAAAAACCTGCCAACACAAGCAACACAGACGGAGGCTCAAGCAGTGATAGCAGTGAGAAAAGCACTGCGGAAGATGAGAAACTTGAGGAGCAACATGTAGAGGAGAATGGGGATTCTGAACAGGAGGAGGGTGTGGACCAAGCAGGCCATGACGAATTGTAAATCTGCATGAGTTCTTGCTCTCTTAGGCCAGGAGACAAGCTGCAGCCTCTCTCTTTGCATTCTAAGAGAAAAACGTGAGGCTTTTTTGGCAGTCAACTAGATGTTTCTGGGAAGGGACAATCTTGTCCCACCAAACTGATTAAAGATTCATGTGAGACTTGTGAAACCCCGTAGGTAAGGTGCAGTTTGTGTCCAACCACTACTTCTAAAACGCCCACCAAAAGCAGACATGAGATTCATTTTATTTTAGTTTTATATCCACATGAGACAGTCCAGTTGATGGCATCAAGAGTTGGCAATTAGCTTCTTTTCACTGCAGCTGGTTCCACTGTGGGCCCTTCTCTTTTGATGGACATACTTCTTGATGCTAGGATCTCCACTTGGTGTTGTTGAAAAGTTGCATTGGAGAGCAATCACTAGCTTCTGAGCTCTTGCAGTACTTTGGAATTAGACTGTTCAATCATGGGAGTTCAATGCCACAAAGCCAGGAGCTGAGCACATCAAAGCCAGTTAGCAACATTTGAACATATAGCTTCTTTTTCATTTGATCTGCCATCCATATCCAACAGACACCCGAGGTGTAGTAGATCTTTGTACACTTGTGCACATGAAGGTGTTCCCATTTCCAGAAGCAATGGGAAGACTTACTCATAGTGCCAGCTAGTACAGGAGACATAGCTAATAAAAATAGGTTAAGAGTAACAACATTCAAGCACAGCAAGTTTATGAGGGTAACCACCATCTTCGCTTTCTCATTTACAATAACAATGAATGTATACAACCACACTGCTTTCTTGCACCCCACACACCATTACAGACTACAATGCAGTATACTGACACTACTTTCACTGGAAACGCTGCCTGTCACTCAGCAATGTGACGACTCTACTCATCCCATTTGTAATGTGCTGTCTAAACGCTTTCATGGGATGATAATGAGGATCCTAGGCATCTTCACTTTTGCTAGGAGGATTGCCTCACATCTCAAACAGTCACAACCCAAGACTGGGAATCATAAGTCACAGATTGCTAACCGAAACCTCGTTGAATCTATGCCAAGGCACCCACTACAACTTAATGTACAACTTGACTTGAACATGGCATTTAGGCAAAATCCCTCACATTCTCCAGAGGTGATATTGAGGACTATTGACATGATCTTCACCTATCTCTATATCACAAAACTCACCTGCAATTGTGTCTCCTCCTCTTCCTGCTATAGACTACATGACTTTTAGAAGGAGCTGTGGATAGAGATGATTGCAGTCACAAGATGAACACCAGAGTTGAAAGAACACCCCTATTTTGCCATGTCATTCTGCCTGGCAGGTCGCTTCAAGGTACGTTTCCACATCCCCTCTTGCTTTGGTATGAACATATCATCCTCACCAGCCTGCTGACTCACCAAAAAGCATAACCAAGTGCAGCCCAAATAAGCAGAGCAGGCAGCAATAGTAGCATAACAGAGGAGGAGACCATGCCTAAGTATGAGAAACAAATCACATGACAACATGCCACCAACTTGATGTGGAGATTTTCATCGACTTGTTCCAGCTCCACCTTGCATCTCTTCATAACCTAAACTGAGAATGCACTTTGTCTGCATTGCTGACAAGCACAATGTCTGCATCTGGAGGAACCCAAGATGACTCACAAACAAACAACTCAATGCAACCCATTACCATGATTCTTACACTTGACCAACAAAGGTAACACACAAATCATCAGAACATAGGATGACAATGGATAAAGCCCCAATGCTGGAAGCACAAGGCATGAGCACCATTAAGGAAGGAAAATTTTACAAGAGACAAATGATAATTTCTCAAACCAGTGAAGAAAAACACCCAAAGGAGTTGCAATACACAGAACAATGGACACCAACTGAGCAAGAAAAGAGATATCTATGAGACTGCAGAGAAAACTCCACAAAACACTTTGAAGGTAACCATCAAAGCAAGAAAAGAGTACAATTGGACAATATCCATGAGACTGTAGAGTACACTACACAAAGACACTTTGAACATAACCATACTTGGTTATTGTACTTGGCTGCAGTAGATCTGTAATAGCCACTGGAAAGACTATCCAGGAGATCATAAAAATTCCACAAAATCACTTGTTTCGATAATTAGATGTTCAATTTGGATTTGGCAAGAATATGTTAACATATATTTCATACTCATCAGAGTAATAGGCTCTAAATCACCTAGCATCATACTAGAAATAACTTGTATTTCTAGTATGAAGAGACACTGGATCACAGAGAAAAGTATGTTCTTCCCAGGTCTTGACCCAAACAACCAAGTTTCTCACAGCCAACCAGTCAGAGAACAACACAAAGGCCTCTATTTGACCAGCTACCAACTTTTGTGACAGGTGAATTTATTAACAGATTTTATCAACTAGACTAACCTTGTTGGAAGTCATTGCCACTTGGTTCACCCTCAGGATAGATTGTGTAAGTCTTCTAGTGACGCCTCCTTGCTGCACATCTGCAACCTTTGGCATGAGACATTCTGCAGATGTTTGATGTTGTGACTGACCTGAAACAGATGGTGACCAGACTGGAACTGCCCCACTCTCACTTTCAGCATGCCCACCAGCACCTACAGATTCAGCTGTGGAATTCAAATCCAAATCCAGACTTGGTACAGCAGCCTGGCCAGTCTCAGGCCTGGCTACAATATCTTGGACATGACCTTCACAAGGATTTGTAATCCCAACCATTGAAGTGCCTGCTGATGCATATGGAACAGGTGGAGGCATTGTGGCTGTGGCTTCCACAATGTCCTCTTCAATAGGTGTACTTTGGTGGAGGATGGATGCAGCAGCTTGCCGTTGAGATTTAGTAGGTAGATCTGGCACAAGCTGGTCTATATGGGAGCTGCCTGAGTGAGATGAAAGTTGCCTAACAACCACTCTATGTACATCCATTCTTTCATGGGATGGGCCTCCTGTACCTGGAACTTCAGTGGTTTCCCCAAGTCCCTCTTCCAGACCATTTGCAAGGGCAGCTTTCAAGACTGTCTCTCTTTCCCACATTTCTGCGAGTGAAGCTTGAAGCCTCTCCCTGGCAACTCCTATTTCCACTATAGGCCTGGGATAATTTGTTCCTAACTCAACCCCAGCAGCTCGAAGTGCACTCAGAGGAGCATCCCATGGATGGTGTATCCACTCAATTGGTAATCTACTAAGCTCTGGCAACCACCGTCGCACATATTCACCATTTGGGTCAAACCTATATCCTTCAACCTGATGGACTACCAAGTAACCACATCAGAGTGCTGGCAGAACAATAGGAAATGATCACAAGATCACAAGACTGCAAACTGAATCAGACAGGGTAACCTGAGCACAACATCCTTTTACACTGATAGCTTTACTTGTTTGAGAACTGCCATTTTGCAATTAGCAACAACAACAAGGGCATATCCTGACAACAACAATACCTGAGGATTATCCATTCGATCCAGTTCATGACCATCTGGTAAGCTGCCAGATATATATTGCCAACCAAGTACATCACACTCTAAGTCCGCATCCAACAGGGTGTCCCAGAAATACTTCATTCCCCACCTCCAAGGCAGCTGCAAAAACTTAACACAAAAGCTTGAAACTACAACTCGTATTCGGTTGTGCAACCAACCAGTGGCCCAAAGCTCTCGCATTCCAGCATCCACCAATGGGTACCCTGTACGCCCTTGCCTCCATGCCTTGAAATAACCCTCATCCAGATGCCATGGGAATGACTTCAAGTTGGCAAGCAGAGATCTCTCATGTGTGAAAGGGAAGTGGAAACTCAGATATCTGGAGTACTCTCGAAATCCAATTGACCTCAAAAAGAAGGTCACATTTCGCTCCCCCACAACACTACCCTCCCTGATCCAAGCCACTTGCTTTGTGCGAACCTCATAAAAAAGCTTTCGCACACTCAATTCCCCAAAATGCAGGTGGGGTGACAGGAGTGACGTGGTCACACCATCTACTTTCTGCCAATCAGCAGCATACTCAAGGAAAGGCCCACGAAGAAATGCATCCAGTGACTTGTTGGCATAACTCCACCCAGGATGCCATGCCCTTGCCAAGAGGGCGTTGCTCCTTTTCTCAGATGAGTCTTCCAGACCCAGCTCCTCAGCTGAGCAACTCAAAATTTTGCCTGAAAAATATGTTGATTGTCAGTATGGTCATTGATATACTTCCTGCCCTTTCACCAATCAATAAACAACCATACTCCAACAAGGTGCAAGGCACAGACAGTCAAGCTTCAGGACCCATCCAAAATCATTACAGAGACAGATTTGTACTGTTGAGCACATAGTTTGATCACAGCTACACAAAAAAGAACTCTGAAAAGAAGACAGGAACAGACAAATCTACATTACACATATAGCTAGATAAACAAAGTACAAGCCAAAAATTTCTCCCAAAGGATAGACTCACCTATTGGTCCTGTCAATCGCCTTGGTGGTAAATGTGGAGCCTCAGGCTCAAATGGCATATTAAGACACTTCTGCCAGTAAGCATTGAATGTAGTAAATGCTTGCCCTTCATCATCATATACTTCCCAAGGCTCATTCAGCAGATCCCCATTGGATGTGTGGACAGAGATTCCATGCTCAGCCAACCCTTGCTTTACACTATGATCCCTCACAAGGGAAACAGGATCTGCAAACCAAAAATCTCACGATCATCCAGGCTGGGCTTCTTGAGGAACACCCAAGACTATTTTAGCAACAATTACATGCTCAAGATATACCTAGTGTATGAAGAAAAGCAGAGCACCAACATCATTGCAGACTCCCTCAACAGCATAACATATTCATTCAAGCAAGCAGAATCTCCTCCCCCATCAAAGATATATCATGCAACTGGGAACTCTTTTGCAAAAATGGATGGCAAAGTGCTTTTGCCATCTTCCACTTACTGTTGCTACTTCTCTGTGAGTGGAAACTCTGAAACTGATGCTGAACATGTTGCAAAAAGCACTCTTGGAAAACTTGAAATGTGTTGAGGTCCAAAGTCAAAAGCTGCAGAGAGAGACATACAAAGAGAGAGAGAGAGAGAGGAGGAGGATAGGATCACCCCTGGAAGATGATGAGTCCACTCACCATAGAGGTGATTGAGGAACACCTGAGTAGCTCCGGTTGCTTCAACAATGTCTAGAAGCACGCTCAGTGTGTTGTGCGGCGCCTTTCTCATGATCAAAGGAGAGCCTAAGTTGGTGAGAGAAGCGTGCAGATGCATCAAGCTTTGCTTGAGCCACCATCTGGAGACGCGGCCGGGATGGAACTGTCCGTCTTCCGCTGGACACCATATGAACACAGGGATCACGGATCCTACTCTTGCGGCTGCAACTAGAGCCGGATTATCCTCCAGGCGAAGATCTCTTCTGAACCAAACTATGGAACATGCTCCTGTTCCTGCTGCTGCTGCCATCCTCAGAACTTGCTTTCCACACGCTTATTCTTCACAACTGCTTCTGGCCATCAAAGAACTTCAATTCAAACGGAATCTGCTGCAAAGCTTATCATAATGATCTCGAGCCTGCTGCTCTTTGATTCTTTCGGCTTCTTCGTATCCTCCTTTTGCTGCTGCATGCTGCAGCAAGCGACATGATCCTGTCTCAACCCGATCCAATTATTTTGCGGCATCCCTACATTTGCGGCCTGCCGGAGTACGCGCCAAAAGATCAGGCTTCTCCTCTGAATAGTAAAGAGCCGGTAGACTTGCTGCAGTCGTCTGCAAAGTCTCGCCTCTCCATCGATCTACGTTCTCTTGCAGCAAGCATGAAGTCGAGCAAACATCCGTCCTTCCTCGTGCAGCCGTCCTGCATGGCCATTAGTCTATAATGACTGCATTCGAGCTCAGTAATTAGATAGTAACCATGACGACAGACAGCCGAGCCTAGAACGTCCTCCGGCGTCGCGGAGCAGGATTCAGAAGAATCTGTTGTCGTTTTTCTATCTTAATCTCACAAGCTTCACTAAGGATGAGTTATCTACTCCGTTAAGTTGTGATACTGCAAGCTCGAACAGTTGAACTAAGTTCGACTTGCCTGCGGGTACGCCCCGTGCCAGCGATCCTCTCCTTCACCAGCTAGTTCCTTTACTTCCGAACCGGATAAGAACGCGATCTCAACCACGGGTTACAGTTTGAAAGACAATTAGAAAGCAGCAACATGTAAGAAGATTTTCCATAATCATTGCTCTGCAAGCTCTGCAGGCAGGGCCGCAGGTCTACACCACTGCCACCACCGTGCTGCAGATGACTGCCACAGCGCCATAAACGGCGAAAAAAAAGAAAAAGAAAAAGAAAAGAAAATAGATATCCAAAAACCGGAGCGGGGAGGACAAAATGAGCCGAATATATCGTGAGGCCGTTTCCCGCAACGATTCTGCAACGAAGCTAAACAGAAGAGACAAACAAACGAGTGGGCAACGCAACAGCGAAGTTGTTGTGTGTACGACGTCGCGAGCACGCGCCCCCCGTCCCCACCCCTCCCTCAACCTCCTGCTCTTTTCAGCCGGAGGTGCGAGACGAGTTTAAGGCGTAAACTTGCGATTAGTAAGTTCTTAAATAAACAATTAGTGAGAAATTAGTGAATAACCGCGATTCGGATTCCGTGGCCCGCCAGAATTTGGACGGAGCGATGGATGATATCCATGCCCGACAACGGTCTCCACGTGGCATAAACTCGTTGGTCGACATCCTAATTCGACCAATGGTGGCTCGGCTATGTCCATCCTCCATTCCATGACTTGGGTCCACCATTGGATACGTATCCGTATACAGTGATTTATACGTACTCATTACGTATACAAACTTCTCAACTACTGCTCGGAAGTGCCTCTGTTCTCACACTTTGGATAAACTGCTTTATCCTTTTTTTACATCTTGAGTTATCTGTAAAGTCACCCTGTCTTTTGGGCCCTAGTTTCGGACATGTAGTCCCTCCCTGCTTCATGCCCCGCCCCAATTTTAGTCTAGCTGTAAAGTGAGCAAGACTGGGTACCATTTAAATAAAAGGGTGTGTCACACTGTGGCCTTGCCATTTACATTAAAAAGGATCTTAAAGCAAAAGAAGAATTATGGAAACTCAAATATTTCACCATGCAAAAATATAATCTTCTTCAAAAAAAATCCTCTAAAAGAAACCAAAATCCTTCAAGATCATATTATAACTCTATAATAACTAATCTCGAAGTTTCAACAAACACGCCAAAATATCATCTTTCAAAAATCCTTATATAAAATTAGACCTATTATAACCTAGGGGCCAAAATCCCTTAAGCTACTATGTAACTCTATAATGAATCTAAACACCATATCCTTGCCTACCAAAGGCAAGGCCAATAAAGAAACTGGGTGTCAGTTCATAAGATTTGTAGGATTCTTATTCTGTCAAGACTTTGATTTTCAACCCAGGCTTCATCCCCAATTTTGAGTCTAGCTGTAAAAGTGAGCGAAACCTGGGTACCGTTTTAATGAAACTGGGTGTCAGAGCACAACAAGAGTTGTAGGATTTTTACTCTCACAGGACTTTTGATATCGCCAAGAGGATGAGACATCAAGGCAGTAAAGAAAGGCACACAGGTAAAGGGCAATCTAAAACTCGGAGTGAAACTGAGGACCAATTTAGATGAGGAGACAGGAACTTGGTTTTTTTTTTTCCCTGTGTACTATACTGTCTTCATCCTGACTTTTGATTTCATCCCCAGTTTTGACAAAACTGTGGCCCAGTACCTCCACTTTGGGGTACTTTAGGTGTAGCTCTGTAAGTAGTTATCCTGGAATGTGTAAGGTGGAGGTCAACCTTAGGCCAAGCTTTTGAGAGGCCTGATTCTGACACACATATCCTCTGTAACTAACTAATTATTAGAAAACAAGGGGTGTGTCACACTGTGGCCTTGCCATTTAACATTAAAAATTATCTTAAGGAAAAAAGAAGAATTATGGAAACTCAAATATTGTCTTCAAAAAATCCTCTAAAAAGAAACCAAAATCCTTCAAGATATTATAACTTTACAACTAATCTCAAGTTTCAACACAAGCCAAAATATCATCTTTCAAAAATCCTCATATAAAAATAGACCCATTATTACCTAGGGGCCAAAATCCAGTAAGCTACTATACTCTATATTGAATCTAAACACAATATCCTTGCCTTGGTAGGCAAGGCCAACAAATGCCCAGAATAAGCTGATTACAACACGTAATCATCTCTCTCTTATAAATATATACTAGTTTGAATCCCATGCCTAATGCACAGGTGTGTGTGTATTTGACAGTACATATTACAAAATTACAATTACAAACTACATTTCCAAAACCTCTTTATATACAACATTCCACATGTATTCCATGGGGACCCTGGCCGCTGAAAATCTTGATGTTTGCACTGCTTGTGACCCGTGAGAAATGTACTATGAAAGTGGACATTCTGCACAGGAATATAAGTGAACCTCTTAGGGTGAGTGGCATTCCATGATATGGACATGGGTCTAGCATGGCAGGTTCCAAAGCATACCTGGGGGTGGTTTAGGGTTTAGAGAGGGGTTTAGGGAAGGGGATCTTTTGTGTTTTTTTTCCCCTTGTTCCCAATGTGTTCCCATCATGTTCCCAATATCAACTCAGATTTATCCCATACGGTTTGCCCAAAGTTCAACTCTCATGTATATAAACTGAAAAAGGTATGGGCTATGTGGGAGCACATTTGTTTCTATTTTGCTATTGGGAGTTGAAAGAGGGTGCTTCTATTGGTGGGATAGGTAGTGGCCCAAATGTTCCCCCAAAAAAATGATGATGGCACCCATGAACTAATTAATATGAAATGCACTACCTATCAAAAGAGGGAGAAGAAGTTGATGGATGGATGAAGCTGGATGAAAGGACATTACATCACAATTGTTGTTGCTCCCATTTCCAAGTGGAACATACGGATAGTTGGGCACATGGGTCCAATTGTTCCAATTGGCTACGTTCTTGGTGCCCACAATGTATGCATGTGGCCTCCCATGAGTCCATGTGTTTTGTGATGTCATTAATCATCCTCATTGAGCAATTTCATCTCCAAAAGAAAAAACCCCCCCCAAAAAAAGGGTTTGGGTTTAGGGTGCCCCACAAAGAAAGGACCAAAGTCTCATAGGTACAAACAATGGCACCTTATACGGCAGAATGGAGTTGGCGTCACTAGGGTGGCACCTTATACGGCGGAATGGCATTGGCATCACTAGGATAGCACCTTAGGGAGTGAGTGTAAGCTTGGAAAGCCAAAGAGAAGACAAAAACCACTTTTCATTTCTGGGTGTCTAGAGAATACAAGTGCTAGGTTGACAATTTATTGGGCCATGCCTTGAAGCAAAGGACTATTGCATTCTCTTTGGTGTAATATGAAATAGCTTGGACCTTATGTATCTATGAAGCAAGGTAGTTTGTTTTGTTTTGTTTTGCTGGTCATGCTAAACCACTATGCTTCATGCCACACTCTTGATCGTCTTTGGAAAGCTCTTGATGAATAGGGGGTTGCACCCACTTGGTTTGAGTCTGTTTGGAGCTAAGACAAGGAAGCTATTGATTATTGGATCATTTTCTCAATGAAAACTTGATAAAATCGAAACTGAAAACTGTATTGGAATTTGGGGGCGTTCTTGGAAAGCCTTTGACGCATCAGATTTAATAGAGTTTATTTCACAATCTTGAGAGCTAAGGTGTAAAAGATATTGATTTTTGAGTGAGCTTTGCCGTTGGAAACTCAAATAAATTGCAAAAAATTGGGTTTGGAAGGAAAATTCAGTTGAGCTCTCAATGTGTTCACATTGTCGAAGTTTTAAATTTTTAATTCTGAAAATGTGAAAAATAAAAAATGTGTTCACACTTGGGCCAATGGCACAGGCTACACTACTGGTGAAAAAATAGGTGATTTTCAGGCACACATAAATAAGATAGAATACAAATTAATTTGCTTCTTATCTCATTTTATTTCTTTCTTATGCAATTTTTGGTTTAGCTACAATTTTAGTGTTTTGTTAAGTAATGTAAGTTGTTACATGTAACATATAAAATCCAAAGTGTAGTTATGATTACAAACTAAATAGAAGAAAATGGAAATAGCATGGCATGGCCTTTTTTGTATTTTTTACGTTTAAAAGAAAAAAAAACATACATTTACCAAGTAGCCATTAAAATTTCCAAATAGTCTTCAAAGTGGTCAAAGGCGTTTGAGGATTTGGAATCCAACATGGGCAAAACTTTTGTCAACATGAACTTGATTTGGATTGGGCATATGCTTAACACTCCCTTGGTTTTGATATGTTAAAAAAAAAAGGGACCACGTGATCATTCAGAGTGATCCTCAATAGGTATGGCATGCTTTGTAGAAGGGGCATTAAAGTTATCATAAAGTAAGGCGAAGAGGGGGCGAAAATGGCCAGTTTGGGCATAATAGCGCATCAAATGTGTAACTGGGAATGAAATTTTACAAAACAAAATAACTGGGACCCAAACTAGTTCTTCCACCATTAAACTGAGTTTCATCTCCTCTTTCCTTTTTCCTGAGCGCCTCCATTGCTGCTACATATGTTCTCACTGCTCCTACCTATACAACTACTATAATCAGTCTTGAACCTTGTGCATCAAATGCTGAGTTTCAGCATTTCATACTGAGATTTTAATAAAGTTTTCTTACTTTGCGGATACCACTGAAAGAGGGGATAGGGGGGTGAAAGCAGAGTGGACAGGGGGTGAAAGAGAGGATGACTTTACAGATAACTTTATTAGCTGAGGGCCAAAAAAAAATGATGGCAACCATGTCTAGGAATATGCATGGAGCCAATTAGATGACTCAATGTACACACCCAAGAGGGTTGGACAGGTACCAAACTGGAACCCTGGTACGTAGACTAGTTATTGGTCCTGGAATCAAAGAACGGAGTCCTGACCAGACTGGTTTGACCTTGGGCAATACCAGTTCGTCCCTGGTAATGTCCATAAGATGATTTAGCCAAATTTGGCAATAAGAAAATATGAAAATTTTTAAATATCTAAGTACCTGATTCTTTCTATATTTCTAGCTGCCTGTTTGAACTTAGTATAGAATCTAGGAATTTTTTTAATTGATTTTTATTTTTTTGCAATTCGGCAATTGAAAAAAATTTAAAAACACTATATTTTCACCACTTTGAAAAAAAAAATTCATCATCGAGCGAAATTTCACCAACAAAAAACTGGGGTGAAAACTTCATGTAATACTAGTTTAATACCAAGGTTATATCAATCTTAATATTGAGTATATATTTATCACATATAAGTCGAAAATCATCCTTGCACCTTAGTACATTAAACTTAGCTATGTGTTAAGGATTGGGAGTAGAAAAACACATAACACATATACAATATTAACATTTTACAATTATAATATTTAACATCAATAATTTATAACACATATGAAATTAATGAATAACACTTATAAAAATAATGGATCAAGCGATATTGCAGTTTCTTTCATTTCCTTAAGCCTTACAATGAATCTCTTTCAATTTTTGTTCTTCAATTGTAGCCAAAACCTTTCATTGTTTACTTTTTATTTTTGGCCTTGGGGAGACATGTGTGAATGCAAAAAAATTAGTGCCAACCTTTGTGCATTTGACAAGTACTTTTCTACTTGTTTGCAAAGGAAACATTTTCACTTACACATGCCCACGCACCAATAATGATTGAGCACATTTACAACTAGTTGGTGAATCAAATCAATCTAATCTCTTTCTCTCCGACCTACATTTCATGCTTTTGAACCTTTTTTTCAAGTTCCCACAATAAACATTTATAATTCCAATGGCGAGTAATTGGAACTGGTATGTGGGGGATTTTTTGGAATCCTTCATATGGTCATTCATGGACAATTCCAAAAACAATTTAAAAAATAACTATCTCATTTTCAAGCCTAAGTATTTCATTTTTTTAAAAAAAATTGTTTCCTTTTCCTATTAATTTTCTTAATAACTATCTCTCACCTTTCTTAATAACTACCTCCATTTCATAACTATTTCATTCTTTTCCCCTATCCACCAACATGGATATGAAAAACCAAATAATTTACATGTGTCTTTTCATGTCCATGAAATGTATATTAATTTAAATTAAGTTTGACATTGACATAAATAATGATGAATTATTAAAGACCATATGAAAACATAAAACAAAAACAAAAAAAGTTGATTGTTAGTGGTAGTGCATAGCAATGCAAAGCTCAAATGATATTCATGTTTTGGTTGGGATGTAATATGTTTCAAATCCATGTGCATCACATGCTGAACTTTGGCACCCAGTATGCATCAACATAATCAAAAAACAACTTAATGAAAAGATATTTCATTTGGAGCTAAGAAAGTTGATTCAAAACCTTTTTTTTGGCTACAATTTGTGCTAAATATGATGACGGGCTTGTTGCAACCTTTCTTAGTTACATGACATCTCCCATTGGTTTGAAAACATGGGAATGAATCACAAGGTCAACAATATTCTTCAAAGAATATTTGAGCCATGTTCAACAAATGTGCAAGAAGCAAAAGAAGACAATTGAATTTTTAAAGCATGCCTTGCACATGAAAATGGCCATAAACCAAACAATCTTATGATAATCCAAATGCAATAGAATCAAAGTAAATGAAGAGCAAACTTATAGTTTCTTGAGATGATTCCTTGAGACTTTCTTTGCATGCTTGTTTTTTTCAGAAATTTCCTTGGAATTTTTTTCCTTGACATGTTTTCCCATCAACATCCTTGAGGAACCATCTCCCATGCATGTTTTCCAAGAAATGTCCCTTGGGAAATACCTCCCATGCATGCTTTCCAAGTTATTTCTCTCAAGAACTACCTCCCCAACTTATCACCTAATGATTTGCCAAGGAACTACCACCTCAAACTTTTGGGAACCACTTCTTCAAATAACTTTGTTCAAGAAGATCACCTTAAGCTTACATTGATGTATTACTTCCCCAAATTGGTTCCCTAGGTATTTCCCCAAGGACTTTTTCCAATTTTCATGTAACCTCCCTCGGGGTTTGCATGCATGCTACCTAGTTCCTACTAACAAAGGTAAAGTATCACTTACATAATATCATTGATTTTTGCATTGGTATCATCAACAATGAACCATTCAAACTTCATCTTGACAAATTTCATTAGTGTCTATCCTTCAACAACCACAATTGGAAGTTTGTGCTCTTATTCCAACCTAATACAATTGAAACTACTCTCAAGTAGGTGTTACAATCCAAAGTATAAACTTGCAAAATTAGTTTTTGGTACATTAACTTTTGGCACATCAAATGCCCCAGTAGATTTCACATAATGCAATGTCAAATTTGTAATCAATCATGGTTGCACTCATAGTGAATGCTTCAAATGCAAGAGTTAAAAAGTTATTGAGACACCAATTTGTCTTGTGTCACAAGTTCTAAAACAAGGATTTCATAAAATGAATGTTTTAAAATGCTAAACAATGAAAGGGGGATATGTATGTTTAGGTTTTCAACCAATAAATGTTATAATGAATGATTTAAATCAATTGAACAAATTTTGAATGTCATGTTCAAGTACAAACTAAAAAGGAATGTAGGACTATTTAGACAATCTAGAATGACATACTTTCATTTGGAGTGTTAAAACCCTATAAAAAAATCAAATAATGTTTTTTTTTTGCATTCACATTTCCTATTTCTTTTTCCAAAATGTAAATTAATAATTAAAAAAATTAATTTGATTTTTTTTATTAATGCATCCATTTTATGAAGAAATAATATTCTAGCATCAATTCCACAAAATTTGATGATTAATCATACTAAAAATTTGTGTCATCATATAGAACATATTTTATTCTATTTGTGGTTTAAATATGGAAAATTTTGAACAAATATTGTTAATCATGTTAAGTCCTTTTTTATAAAACTACACAGAGAGATATGATTTTTAAGCTTTTTTTCAAAACATTTAAGGGCATCTCTTAATCATCCAAATCACAAAAATCACTGCCATTTTAATTAAAAAGTATGTGATTATATAATGGAAAAAGAAAATCTACCAAATAAATTATTTCATAAACATAATGGTCATTCAAAGTGGTGTCATGAAAATGATTTTGGGGCAAGACATTCCTTTTGTGTACCCCAACCGTGAATGTACCCAGTACAAACATGCAAAATTAGTTTTTTGTACATTAGCTTTTTGCATGTTAAATGCCCTAATAGACTTCACAAATGCAATGTCAAATTTGCAATCAATCATGGTTGCACTCATAGTGAATGGTTCAAATGCAAAAGTTAAAAAGTTATTGGGACTACAAGGAATGCAAGAATGTGTGCTCAAAAAGGCACATGACTTGAAACAAAATGTGCCATACTAATGAGTGAGATGGGACTAAATTCAAATGTTGAAGAATTGGTGCAACATCAATTCGTGTTATCCTTGTTGACATAAAGAGTTCATGCTTTACCATGGGCATGTTGCCATCAAAATTTGGATAAGTCATAATGACAAGATCACACCATCACAATGATTTCAATTATTCCATAATGAATGGATGGATAGTTATGTCTTCCGAGGAAGTTACATTGAATTGATGATGTTCGAGAAAGGTAAATTTTGTGATGAAATCCCTTTCAAAAACATAATATTTAAATTTTGGATGAACCTTGAAAATCATGTCAATTGAAATAAAGTTTGCATGGAAATATGTGTAGGCCAAAAAGTGGCAACATTTCCTTGCTAGAGAGTGCATTGTTCTTTGAGGGAGTTGGGCTTTGTGTACAAATTTTGTTAAATTTTGTGTTTTGTCTTGAAAGATTGTCACAATTCCAAAGCATATCAAAACATGCTAACATTTTCAAGTTTAGTTTCTTACATTTTAAGCTACAACTTTTCTTTAAACAACATATATGTTTTTTAGATGTGTCTAATAGTACCCTATTACTACAAAAAAATTAAGGATTGTATTATAAAAACAAAGGGGTCCTTTGTGAAAGTAATGTTATTGAATGAATCTGTTAAACATCTTTTGTTCAAACCAAAATTTGATATTGGAAGATTTTTTGACTCATTTTAGATTTTTCAATATCCATATCATTCAATAAGCACAACTTTCTATCTTTCACATGTCATTAAAATGACACCACATAGACACATGTAACAAGAATTGTAAAAAAATTAATGTTTTGACATCAACTTTGGTTTGTTTAAGCTCATTCGCACCCATTTTTAATTTTTATGATGGGCCTAGTGTAGGTGGTGGTCTACCCAAGGCATGATATAACTATGTGGCAAAACTCAACTTATTGAAGATGCATTCACCAAGTCAATGAATTCATTTCATAAATGAAGGGATTTTTGTTTTTGGTGAATGAATTGACTTTTGTAAAGGATATTAAAAAACTAACCACAAAGGTCCATTTATAAGCACTAGCTGGTATATTAGAAGTTACATCCCATCTATGGCTAGTGAAGGTTTTCATCTAATCAATCTCCCAAAAATATTTTTGTTTCATTACATTCCTAGTGGCCATTCCCCATCGACCTAATTCCAAAGAAACCTTTTGGTTCATTTTTTTTCAATGTCTATTGGGTGCAAACAAAATAAAACAAGCCAATGGCGTTTTTTTAGAAAAGGACTGCATGTCTTTTTGCCCAAAATAAATTTTTGATACAAATGATTTTTTGAACAAGTGTTTCTGCAAATTATTATAATAAATGCATATAATTATTTAGATAGATGACACGTTTTCTAAAAAATATTTTTGAATAAATATGAAAATTTGAAAATATGTCGATTCCTTATAAATCAATGTTTCATATTTTAGAATGATAACAATTTCAAATCATAACCAAAAATTTATTTTTAAATTTCTATGTTTTCTTGTATAATAAAATATAAATTTTCTTTACAAATCATGTAAATTATACCCCCTTTATATGTGGTAAAGGACTTTTGAAGTTCTGAATTTTGGATCAATTTTGAAAAGTTCTTTGAATTTTTAAAGTTTTAGAATTTCACATATTTTAGGGTATGAATGTTTTTTGAATGTGGCTAATAAGTTTTTATCTTCTTAAATTTTTTCCCATCAATTTTCTTATATTATATGAGTCCTTTTGATAGTCCTTTGCAAAATTGATTCTTTCTAATGCAATAAGTGTCCACTTTCAAAGGTTTTAAATCAAAATTTAAACTTAAAGTTTTATCAAATGGAATTTTGGTTTGAATTCCTTAGCATTCATATGAATGAGAAAGGAACAACTTGCCATGATTGCCATAGTTTAAATGGTAAAACATAAATATTTCTTTAATTTTAACTATTTTAGGGCCCATTTAACATCCTTTTTGGTTCATTTTATTGTGATTACACCATGTCCCCAAACCCAATGAACCAAGAAGGCTCAAACTAATGATGTGTGTGTGTGTGTGTGTGTGTGTGTGTGTGTATTTTTACACATTATTGCTAATGAAAGGACTATGGGGATAAAAAATAACTATATATATATAGTGGGTCAAGATAAAAACCTTGCCTATAATCAAAAGGTCATGGGATCAAACCGAAACACTCACATGGTACAACATGTAGCATATTTGGCCATGGTGTGGGACCTTGGAAATGTTATTACAACATTCATGCAACACTTGCAACATAGGTATTAGGTGAAAGCACATTACAATGACCCCTTTTTGGGAATTTTTGGGTTTAATATTATAACACATATAGTATAATTGTTCCAAATGCATGGTGCATTTAATTTTGGGTATCAATTTTGATTTTTTTGGGCCTTACAACTATTATTTTTTACAAAACTAATGTTATGTAATATTATTTTAAAAATAAATCCAACTATATATATTGAGAGATCCATGTGTATATTTATAGTATACATTGGTATAATAGGGCCATTGTTTTGTTTTGAATGCACTAACTTTAAGGCTTCATTAGTCATTAAAATAATCAATTGTAATGGAATTAAAAATATGGCCCATCTAGCTATGCTTGTCATCTTCCATGTGAATGTGATATTTGGTAATTTTTTCAATTTACCATACATTTATCACATCTTTGTTGAAAAAATTCATTTTTGAGATGAAAATTTGTCACATGGTATCCAAACATGGTTCAAACTATGTGAAATGACATGGTTCAATATACCTTCAATTTTCAGAAAAATTAAAAATCATTTAATTTTTTTTGGAATATATTTGTGTTTTTGAATACACATGTACACTACATTTATTTCCACAAATATATTCCAATCTCTCACTTTACAAAATGAAATGGATTTTTTAAAAAACATTTTTCCTAAGTTATATTCTAATATAGTATGTAATTTTTTTGTGAAAATCTTTTAAAAGTTTGAGGTGGGATACATTCAAACATGCACATCCTTAGAAAGTAGTACATATGATTCCCCAAAGGGCAACACTATAGTGTGCTTTCACCCTATTGCAAAGTTATTTGCTAAAAAATTCTAAGGAATGGGAAAAAAGTAATCAATTTAGTCTACCATTTTTTTTCCAAGTAATTTTCCAACACAACTGTCATTCATTTATAGAATAAACTAAACAAAAATGGGTTGTGTGTAAAGTGGAACTATTCAAACCACTATAGGAATAAGATGTGCACAACATTATAATTAAAATAAAATCCTTCGATTAATCTTGGAGGCCATCTTTGACTAGCAACATTTACAAGGGTAGTGAACCCATTTCATAAATGAAGTGATGTTTTAGTCATTTTTCATAAATGAATTGTTCCTAGTGTTTGAGCATTGGGAAATAAGAATGAAACCCTTTTATTCTCATATATGACTTGTCAATTGAAATTCCTTGCATGGTTATTAATAATAGCCATTTGAAGAATATTTTTAATTCGTTTAATCATGTGAAGTGAGACAAAATAAGGTCATTTCAAATGACATGGCAAAAAAATCGTAATATATTTGGAGGCTACCTTTCAAATGTGAAATTCCTTAAGCATTATGGGAGAGATCTTACATTTTCAAGGTAGGACATTTTACTTAAAAAATTTCTTCCATACAAATGTAAGATGACATCCAATTTTTTAATTGCATTAGAATTTTAAAATTGATTTTTTTTCAAATTAAAAAATCCTTTTAGATTATTAAAATATTCAACTTCAATTACACAAACATTCCACAAAGAATTGAAATATTATCAAAAAGTGTCTATTCAAAAAATATATCATTAAACTATAATTGTAGAATCAAAATTGTTGAAAATTTCAACTTATTGTTTCAAACCAAAACAAATCACAAGCAACAAGAAAAAATGTTAGAAAAAATAAAGCTCACGAAAAAATAGGTTCAATCTTTTGGAAGACAACGAAGAACATGAAGCAATTAAATACAACAAAAAGATTTAAATTTGATGGGGTTACAATTGGTCAGGTTTTGAAAATGGTGTCCACCACTTGAAAAATAACATTGTTTTTAAACAAACAAATTTGTCGTTCACACATTTTTTTCAAGAGAATCCTAGTAAAGGAACCATACATTCTTTCAAGGTATTCAATTCAAACTTTGATGTCAAAAAAAGGACAAGGAAATGAATTAGAAAATAATGGTCAATGGAAATCAAGGCTTAAAAAGTTTCAACAACATTGGCAATGTAATAATTTACTGCTATGGTCCTTTGTAACACAATGATAATTTACATCAAATTTATAGTTATTAGAAGTGCCTTGTTAATACTTGCAAAAAGAAAGAAAAAAATTCCATAATCATCAACACAACTGAACAACTAAGAAAAGAAAAGAAAACCAAAAGAAAATAAGAAATAGATACAATGCCTCAAGTAAGTTCCAAATTTATTAGCATGTAACCAAAAATTGTGATCATCAACATTGCACAACTCAAATACACCATGAATGAAGAATATTCTTGTGTAAAAATAACCAAATCAAAAGTTAATACCTTGAAGACAAGTTATTTAACACTCGTCCTAGTTTAACATATTTATTTATGTAGACAAAGATAGTTCACATTTGATTTTCAAGATCCCTTCCAAGACCAATGAAGATGGACCAATTGATTGTTTAATTGTTTGATTGATAACACGTTTAATTTGCTTCACTGTTAAATCAGTTCAAAATGTTAAATTTCACATTAAACTTCATGGTTTTAATTGAATGAAAAGCTTCTTGGAACTAAATGAATTTACCCAACAACTTGGATAAGTTACAATGTTGTAATATAGAAAATTATCATAATTAAATAACAAAAAGTCAAGAATAGAAAAATGAACAACCATCTACTTAAAGTTACCTAAAAGCAAAAACTAATTATTGCAAAAACAATGCAAACAAATTTACAACAAAAATTTATAAGTTAAGTCAATTACAAGGAATGTAAATTTTCTAAACAAAATCAACATAGTTTGGGAAGAAATGACATTAGAGGCCTTTGCAATAGATTAAACTTGAGATATAAGAAAGATGTGATTGAAAAAATTGAAAAATGAAAAATGGCTTTGAAAAACCTTGGATAATTGTTGGAAAACAATGGAGAAAAATCAATTGAAGAAAAAGAACAATTAAGCAAAATTAACAAATAACAAACACCATGAAGGGAAAGCAAAATCGAAAGCATAGAAAGGAATAACAAAGACAAAAGGAGAAAAATAATGAACTACATAGCAAATCCATTCAAAATGAAATTACAAAGGAGAGAGTTGTGAGTAAGATGAAAATGATGCAAAGTGACATCATTGCCAAGGCTAAATAAAACACTGCAATACAACAAAAAACACCGAAATTCATGTATTCGAGATGAAAAAGCCTAACCAAAACAAGGACAACCAAAGAGGATAATTAAATAAATAAGGATCCAATTATATAATAAATGAGATAGATTGTCCATCTTTAGCAATAATAATCAAAACATTTATGCATCTACAATTGTTTGATTTGGGCATTGACAATTATCAATCATGTTTACTCAACATGCATCATCTTCATCATTTAAATGGATTGATTTAGCAAAACCATCAAAGTGGACCTTTAAATCTAGCCATTAAATTTGCATAAGCAATTGATCTTAGTTGTAGGAATGTTATTATAATGTTATTTAGTCTAAACCTAATATCCTAAACTATTAAGAGTTTAAAGCCACAAAATTCCAAACCTAATCTCTTCATTTAGTTTAGGTTTAGAGCTGCAAAACTCCAAACATAATTTCATGACCTCATTTTCAAACTTAACATAATTTAGTTTTCATTTTTGTGTCAAAGCATCATGTTTGTCAATGTTTTCATTTGTTTCATAATCTTGATGTTGAAACATAAATAAAATAAGCTTCTCAATTATACAAAATTTCTCTTTATTCCTATGTGGTTGTTGCTTGTTATTTTTTGAACTTTGCAAACAATTTCATTTCATTTTATTTTATTTTATTTTATTACCAATTTTTGTTATTTCTTATGTTGTGAAGGTTTTTGTGGATGAAATTGATGTCGTTGGGAGTGCAACACATATGTCATGTTTTTTCAATTGCAAGTGGTAGTGTTTTTTTAATGTTGGGTCACAACACGTAAGTACTAGTCAAAAAGAACGTCAGATGTTAAACATAATCAATCAAAATCAAACATTTATTTTTTTATTACCATTTAAAACCATAGTAATCATGGCAAGTTAATTTTTTTTCCCTCATATGAATGTCAAGGAACTTAGAGTAAAAAATCATTTGATCCAATTAATTTTTTTTTTAAATTTAAAACATTTGAAAATGTACACCTAGTGTGTTAAATAAAATCAATTTTGCAAAGGAATATCAAAGGATTCATTTAATAAAATAATTTTTATTGAAATAAATATAGATGGTAAAAACATGTTAGCCACACTAAAAAAAACACTCATAATTTAAAAAACAGGAAATTTTAAAACTTTAAAAATTCAAAGAATGTTCAAAATTGTTTTAGAATTTTAGAGCTTCAAGAGTCCTTTACCACATATAAATGGGTAAAATAATGTACATTATATTTAAAAAAAGGTTATAGCTTAGAGTATAATGAAACTAAAGAATGTGAAATTTTAGTTTTTGGTGATGACTTCAAATTTTAATCATTTTTCAAAATGAAACATTGAATCTATAAATAATCAGTACACTTTTAAAAATTCATACTTATTCAATAATGATTTTTTTAAATGTGATGCATTGAGGACAATTTAAATAGTTGTAAATTTTTTTAATAAAAACATTCATTCAAAAATTCATTTGCATGTAAATGTTATTTTTGTGAAAAAGGACTTGCAATCCGTTTCCAAAATAATCCTTTTGACTCCTAATTACAAGTTTTGACCCTATTCTTTCATGGATTATACTTTTTAAAGTGTTTTTTTTTTTAATGTTTTATTCCTTAACAATGTTTATTCCTATGAAAGGTTGTTAATCAAGGCATGAATCAAAGTTATATGTTCTATCAGTTAATGTTGATCTATTTTTTAATTTTTGGGGTTGAATTTTTGCAAATTACAATTATATGGAGTTTCACATCAGTTGTAATTTCTTTTACATTAGTTTTTTTTTAATTTTTTAATTTTTTAAGTTTGAAAGTTTATTTACAACCAAGCTTCTAATTGGTTTTTCATTAATCAATATTGATTTATAAAGCAAATATTGATTTCATTTTACCAATTTTTGTCAAAATTTACATAAATGGAATAAGATATAATCACAATAGATGTTGATATTCCCTAATTATAAAGATACATGTTGAAAAGATACATTAATTTTTTTTGGCATGTGCTTTACACATTGTAAGGCCCTCGAATGAAGGTGCAACCAAAATGCAAGCATTCTCCTCAATTACCACTTTGGGTGGTACTTATATTCTAGTAACACCCTCATCCTTGGGCCTTACCTTCCATGAAGCTGATTTCGAGAGCTTACTTTTGGCTTCATGATGACCTTCATTGACGGGCAGGTCATTGAAAGTCATGGCCAAAATGAAGGGCACATTGGGAAGATTATCAATCTCTATTTTAATTATTGTAGATAAATTAGACTTGGAGTTTCAAGTCTTTTGCTCCACGTATCTCTCATAAATGAGTTATGGATACATATGTTTTGCATGGGCTTTTAATAATAACCATTTGGAAAATATTTTCAATACCCTTCAACTAGGTGAGATGACACAAAATATTAAGGGCTTGGGCTTTTTTCAATACAACAGTGAAATAATGGCAGTACCCAAGAAGCTTGTGCAATGAACTTTTGCTTGCACAATGCAATCATATTCTAGTGACCCATCCACATCTTGTGCATACCTTCTGTAAATCAGGGTCCACCAGTCCATCAATTGTGGCCACCTGAAGATGTTGTCTGCTCCACCAATTTTGATGTGGTCTTATTTCATGGCCTACAAAGGCAAGGTGAAAGAGATGCTTGGAAGAGCACTTGGGTGCAGCGTAATGACCCCCACAATTGTTGGGCTCAAAATTGGCTCCCAGAAGACTTGGGTGAAAAT
>Ga0116227_10003049_pt1 | contig 37583 bp, 29 predicted proteins | sample S1TSphgellanicum_FD_89693 | JGI IMG/M metagenome (GOLD analysis project Ga0116227, IMG submission 89693) | Host-associated microbial communities from peat moss isolated from Minnesota, USA - S1T2_Fb - Sphagnum magellanicum MG | ecosystem: Host-associated > Plants > Peat moss > Unclassified...
AATGGCGACCCCTGAAACCCTAAAGCTCAACGACATTCTGCCATTTCAGAAAGTCATGACTATGGGAAATTCCTCGTCAAAATTACTATGTCAGTTATTTCTTGGAATGGTCCGTTCCGTCACGTACGAAAAGAAAGTACGTTCCCATCGTACCCAATAGGGCACGAACGCATGCTTTTTCCCATCACTGTGGGGCGGTTCTGTGGATGAATGGAATGAAAAAAAAATGACATCCAATTATCATATCAGGTATGCACCACTCACCTATGGGACGCTTTTTAAAATTTTCAAACAATTGGTGTGGCTATATAACCACGATTCTCAAATTTTCAAGAAAAAAAAAGAAAGTTTAAGAATCAGAGTGCCTTTTTACCGGTTCTTTCGTTACACCTCTGGTTCTTCTTTTGAAAAAACCGAAATCGATGATTCTGGAGAAAAAAATTCAAAGAACTGGAACCAACATTGGAACCAACCACCATTAGTGGGTTATTAGAAGAGTGGTTCTTACCATTCATACTCACGGTTCTCACAAAATCAATGAACTATGATTTTGGTACCTATTAACTATGGTTCTCAAAATTGGGGAACCCCCCCCCCCCACCCCCCAATAACTGGTTACTAAACACTTGGATCTTTGATTCTGGAATATCTAAAGAGATGGAACCGGCGGTTCTTTATATTTGTCCAATTGCTGCTAAACACTGGTTTCCATCAGATCACAATGGGCCAGAGTGAATCAGCACCCACCGGTGCACCATCCATCCACTGGATGCCGATTAAGACTCAGTTGTGGATGAAGCTCAACTTGAGTTAATATTTGGTTTCACCTTGATAACCAATTCCGTAGGAAATAATAGGTCTCACACATAGGTAGGTAGGAAGGAAAATAGGTTCCATATATTATGTGAGACCATATTAAGAAAATATGTATAAACCATCTACTTACTCACCTACCTTCCTACCTACCTACCTAGGTGAGTAGATGGATTCTACATATATGTTAAGGCTGTTTTTATTACCTACCTACTAACAACTTGCTTGCCGGTTGTTAGTAGGTAGGTTAAAAGAAAAAAGCAACTGAGCTGACCACCATGGTTAGCTAGGGAACTGAAACCCAACAGACAACTGTTGCATGACCACTTGCCATTCATCCATCATGGTGTACTGGTGGGTGCTGGTTTATTGTGGATGGATGTGGATGCATAATAATATGCCTGGACAGAACCCCTATTTTTCTGTTGGATCACACCAGTGCTCTGTTGCATAATGGTGTTTGTCCACTGTTCAAAACAGTGTTTGTTGGGCGGTTATATAATATTTTAGACTGGTCCAAAGGATATGAATAGTGCCATTTTTTTTTAATTAAATTTTTTTTTAATACAAATGATATGCATCCAGATGTTTCAAATTTTTCCTTGTAAAAACAATTATTGATGCATGGCAATTTTTATTCATTTTTGGTTATTTATTTGTCAGTTTTCAATTCATGTTAACCTCCATATTATTATGCATACAAGTTATTTATAATAAATTTCAAAATTATAGGGGAAAAAAAAAATCCAAACACTTGAAATCAAGTACCTTGCAGGAGGGAATTGAGCCCCGATTCTTTAAAGAACTTTGTCCACATCAACACAAGTTGCTTGCAAAAAAAACCAACACATGCATAAACACAAAACCACCCCCAAAATCCCAACCCCACACACATAGAACCCAAGAAGAAATCAATAGTTCTAAACAACTTAACCGCCAACTTTCATTTTCATTATACAAATAACCAGTCCTATAACATCAAATTTGGACCAAAAACAATTAAGGTCAAGGTTAGATGGAAAAAGAAAAGACAATAAGAACTAAGGTTTAAGGTTTAATTGAATCACATAATCCCTATCAACTTGCAACTCTTCAAAGTATTCAACTTTATTAATCAACTAATAATTTTCCTTTGCTAAAATAGCATTAGCTTTCATATAGTCCTTTATGTCTACGTTTGGTGTACAATTCAAACACGAGTCATTAGGCCAATTTTTTACTACTATATAATATGCTCCAATTTTATCATTTGTAAACAACAACACCTCAAAGTTGTCAAAGTACCAACCAAGCTAAAGACTATTTATGTCTAACTTTGAAATTCAAGAATTGTTTGGCAAAGAAGCCTATATTCATAGATTGACTCTCATTAGTCTGTCACCAAGTTATTAAACTTGTACACATAGATAGAGGGATAGATAGACTCCAAAACAAAAATAGATAACCAATAATTAATGCATGTGAAAAAAATTCGATGGATGCCCCAATAGTAAACATGTTACTTTCTTCATCCTCAAAAGCAAATCCATCAACCAAAGCAACTACTTAGGCTTGGGCAATAGGGTTTAATTATTCAAAACCTATCATCAACAAGGGGATGACTTTTTTTATATCATATTCAACTACAAGCTGGATTACATTTTCATGCCCCACATAATTTTCAACAACCCGCAAGGATTTGAAACAAGGATCCAACATTAAGGCCAACGTATTGTGAACTTGACAAAAATCAAATGATTCCAAAAATTGTAGGAAGGGTCTTACCACCTTCACAACCTCTTGCCACATGTTCTTTCTCAAGAGGTAAAGGTCAATATCAAATTGATCAAATGTTTCACCCCATCAACAAGAAGATCTGATTCATATATGCCAATGTCACACTCAAGTTAATGTTCAAGGCATTAAATAACAACCAATGACTTTTGGGTTGATTCATCACACATGCATTCACCATATGATTCAAACAAACAATGATAGCTTCCAAAATGTCCCGCACTCAAACCTTCAAAACTCAATGTTACAAACTTTATGTTTTATCCTTCCCATAACACAATAAAATAACTTGTTCAAATTCCAATGTCTCCTCAAACATTATAACTTTGTTGACAAACCTTGTTTGGATGGGAGTTTTCAACTTTCAATGTTGATTCCCACTTTCAATGTAGGCATTTTCCCACTTCTACCTTCCTTTCCTTCATTTTATTGTCCACATGTAATTGTTTTATGCAAACTAATTTGAATTTTTTCACATTCACCAAAGTCAAACTCATAAAAACCATATTATCATTTGTTGCATATTGGCACATGATAAACACCACATGCCCAAAGTAAGTTGTTAACTAATGGTCATTATTATCACATGGCAAAATATTCAACAATGAATTTTGGAATGGAAATGTTACTTTATGACAATACCATCATTGAATTAGTTCTAGGGTAGAATAATTAAAAGTTAATTCTAAAATAGAATTTCAATAAAAGAATATTTGTCAATGGGTAAATCTCCTAACACCACCGGAAACGGTGTCCTATTTCACTATTGCATACTACCCAACTTATTGTTGAATGAAAACACCAACATGGAACAACATCATGGGTGGATTCGACCTTTCATTTCCACTATAGTGGATGTTCAATGGAAAATTCATGCTAAATTGCACTCTCATTCATGTGCCAATGGGGACCTAGTAACATTATGGTGCAATTGTACTATGTTTTTATCAAACTCCTAAAAAAACCAACTATTTTAATAATGTTGGCCATTAGCAACACTTTCATTGTAGAGAAAAAAATTTGTGCATGTAGGTTCATGGTTTGAAACCAATATGTCGAATAGTAGTTTAGGTGTGGGTTGGTCATTATTTATAAGTTAAGTATGGATATTGCATAGTGGAATGCACATGCAATTTAACTTATAATTGGACATATATATAATTTTTGACAAGTTTCATTACATTGTAAAATGGTAGTTGGATGGCAAAGACCTTGGAAACCAAGGTTCAAACCTTGATACCAACAATGGAAATTCAATTATATGTTGACCATATATGGGTTGTATGTTGACCATATGTTATCGTACATTGATCGTATATTGACCATACAATGATTGTATATAGGTCATATGTTTGAAAAATATGAATAATTAATAATTAAAACATCAACATTCAAAACCACTACATTTTGCATGGATGATCGGTGGAAGTGCATTGGCTAAGTTCAAACAAACTAAACAAGTTGTTGGGTGGAATTGCTAGTGGAATTGTTGCCACCCAACCCATTTCCTAGCAACAACTATTAAGACAAAATTGATTTCCACTACAATGGATTTCAAGATTTTCACCCATTGTTTCTGAATTTTCATAATTGGACTTAGAATCTGCAGTCTAAATTGTGCAATCCATATTGACACCATGCACAAGTCTATACACTGCACCAAGAATGAGCCAAAGTGAACCAACACCCATGAATGCACCACCCATGGATGGATGGTGCATGGACATGATACATTTTTTCATTGAGCTCTTGTTCCCAAGCTAACCTCGCCATAGCTGAAAGTTCTAAGAGTGTGCCAGGGGTCTTCAAATTGGGGTTTATCCAAATGATGGCCTCAAAAAGGGAAAATTGGGGGTAATATGTTTGTGGGTGTGGGGTCACACCAGACCTGAGAACCGTATTTTGGTAGGGTATATGGGCTTATATATGGTATTGAATTTGATATTATAGACAATATTTTGAGGTCCTAAGGAAATTGGGGAGAGACCAAACTAGTTTGGACTTTGGACACTAGTATTAAAATTCTCCTTAATGTAATCCTTATTTTGAGCTTTTCGTTGGTCCTATCTGCACTCACTCATCCCCCCTTTTTTGAGTTATGTTAAAGTCCACCAAAGTGACGATCTTTCAAAAATAAGGATGCATAATCATCATAATTTTTTAAAACTAAACTATGGTCTACCTAGGTTATGGTCACATAAATTAGAAGACTATTTAGGTAGAATTCTAACTTAATGAAGGCCTACTTACCTCCCTCCGTACTTACTCACTCATGCATGGGTTACTTACCTACTTATGGGCTACGTAGTTACATACTTATGGTTTGCCTACCTATCTTATAATCCTTTTACAATGTCATTGTACTATACTTAAGATTATCAATCAATTTTTGAATATATGTAAAGATTTTGTAAAATTTGGTGTTGTAAATCATAATACCATTGTAAACATTTTTGAAACTTTTGCAAAAATGAACCAAGATCCTTTGGAACATATAGCACCTTGCCAAATACTTTGAAATCATTGGTGAAAAAGGAAAAGCCACAAATTAGAATTTTTATGTATAGGAGCCAGGTTTGTGTCATATGAGGACTACATAATTAATTTTCAAATATTTATATAAAATAACCTAGAATAAATCCAAGAGGAAATGTGTATAATAAACTACTTGAAATTTTGCAAAAAAGTGAAAATGAACTCCCCCAAAAATGATTTATTTTAAATAATAATAATATGAATAAAGCGTATTAAATTAAACCCAAATGACCTACCAATAATTGAAATCATATCAATGTTAGATTCTTTTCATTGAAAATATTCCATACGTATAATCTTGTAAGGTCTAAATGTGCTCTAAAGTCATCAAGGTGTTAGTTCATTATTTATATCTCAATGGTTATATTTCCTTTTCATTCCATATGTTTCACATTTTGCATTTGGAACATTAAAGAATGTGATTCATTCTGTTAATTAAGGACCATTAACATTTCTAGTACTATAAGTTGTTTGCTATTGCATGGGAAAATTATTGGCATCACTAGTTCCACAAAATGGTAGAGATTGCAAAAGTGGGTGGCAATTTATGTTGATTTAGGGTTTTACTTCCTATCTATATTTACATATTATACATGAAGATCAAAAATGCAAGTTTTGTCAATGGAAAAAATGGATAATCAAGAATGTCAAAATCTCTTCCCCATGGGTAGTAGGGCTAAAAAATCAAGTGAGCAAAGCCCAAAAGAAAAAGAATATTCATGGGCATCAAATAAAATGAATAATCTAACCCAAAGCAATGAAAAGAACAAGTGAAAGAAATTAACCCTGTAAAAAAGGTTTTTAGACATGTTGAATAGGCTTGAAATTACATGTATATGTCTTGTCTGTGCACACATACTTAATGAAACATACCTAAGCCTACATATATTTAAGTGTGGAATAATCCACAATTTAAGGCAAGTACCTCATGTCCCTTTGAGAAATCTGCACTGCACCAACGCCTCAGTTTGTGACCCTGCAGAGGAAAATCTTGGATGGACGAGGTTCATGAGTCCAATTCAGTGAGAATCCACTGGAAACACTGAAAATTTCCATGCCGTTGGGATCTGAGCCCTGGAACAGTCAAACAAACAGAGTCAAATCGTATTTATCGATTGCGCCTTGTTTGTTTCTGATTGGGTAGATGGTTTGATTGGTCCAAGTGGGTTGTTGTTATTACTAGTCTCCCACCTATTTGCAGTCCCAGTTTCCATTTTTATGTATGGGTGAAGGTAGCTAGCTAAGAATGTCGTTGTTCTGATCATGATGATTTCATGTTCTTGTTATCTGTTTCCTCTTGAACAAAAGGAGGCTAATGAGGATGTTAATTGGCTACTTTTAATTTCCCTTTTTTTGGCTATACACTAGCTGCCAGTACAAGAAAAGTTGCCGGCTTGAACGCTTCTGCAGCACGTCATCGACTGAACCCTCTCCATTTTGCTTGCTCGTTTCCGCGTACACACTAAAGGAGGTTGAATTTGTGTGTGTGTGTGTGTGTGTGGGTGGGGGGGGGGAGTGCACTCTCTCTGCCTTCCTGTGCCTCCAATGCTCGGGATCTGTTACCATGCGCATGGATGAATTTCACAAGCTTTTGTTTGTGGGAGGAGGCCATGGGGGAGAAGTTCAGTGATCGATCCATAGCTTCATCAGGGATGACGATGCATGCATGAGTTAGCCATGTGTGTAACAATAGCCTTTGGTTCTCGTCCCCCACTTTTTTTTTTGCCTTTCCATCTTTGTTTGGCTTTGCTTAGGAAATCCTGATTTGTGCACATGTGATACTGGCTGTCTACCTTGTCTTAACGAAGTATAGAATAAGATAACAATAGATTGCATTACATGTAATTTTTTGAGTGGGTTTGCAACCTTAAACCTAGTAGGTTATTCCTGGAAAGCCATTCAATGGTGGCTTGAAGCTTGAACTAGTGTGGTGGTTGTGTTTAAGAGCCATTAAAAAAACAATTCTTTGTTTGTCGAATTATACTCCCTGTTTCGGATCTGCTTGACATAATTCTTATCCAGCTTTTGTTGAATGATTTTGATGATTGGTCATATACATGTGGTAGCTATACAAGTTGCTTTGTACTATGATAATGACAGTTTTTTTTGCTACAGGGAAGTAACAGAACTTAATATGCAAAGGAAGTGGGAGATCACTCACTTCTTGGAGCGATGTGTGAAGTATCTTTTTCCTTGCATATTGAACTCAAACGCTCCTACAACTTCATCCCAAAGTGTTATGACTTCATCCAGAGATGTGAGTATCTTATCTTGCCTTGGAAATGTTGTTTGTCCATGAAGCAATAAGATAAGCTTTGTATAGGTTGTAGACAGTATTGTTAGAGTTTATGGGTTAATCCTTTCATACCCTTGAGAATTAATTTCAATTGGATACCTGGAAACAAATCTATTTGAAACCAAGAATGAAAGATGCCATTTTATGGGACAAAGCTCACATTGGCAATGTGCACAAGTTCCCTTAAAACTGGAATAACCACTGCACCATCACACATATCATGCACACAAATGTAAGACTTGAGTTTCTTGTGATTTATCTTCACAAAGGCATTCATCTAAGTAATTTATGATATTGTTCTCAGTTTTTTCAATACACAAATAAAATCATGGCAATACCCAAGTAGCTTGTGCCTTGGACTTATGTTTCTAGTTGGGCAATGCAATCATAATCTAGTAACCCATTAACATCTCGTATGTACCTCTCTTGCAAATCAGGATCAACTGGTCCATCAGTTGTGGCCACCTGAAGATGTTGTCTGCTCCACCAATTTTGATGTGGTCTTATTTCATGGCCTACAACGGCCAGGTGAAATGGATTCTTGGATGAGCACTTGGGTGCAACGTAATGACCCCACCAATTGTTGGGCTCAAAATTGGCTACCACAAGACTTGGGTGAAAATGTTCGCGTGCTTGCACTATCATATGACTCTTGTGTTGTACAATCTGGCAACCAAGGCAATATAGATGGTGTCTCTGGAATTGCACACAACATATTGCAAAATCTTGTGTTCAGGTTTATTTTGAAACATATGCACACTAGTTGATATAGGGAAGAAGCTTTTGATCACATAAATCAGAGGGCTATGGGCACACCTTAGTTGGCCTAGGTTGCAAGAAAAAAATCTGTTGTAAGGTTTATTGCAATAGTGAAGGTTAGATTGCATGCATGTAGCACATAGCTACCATGAGTATGTGTAATGGGGACTATGGTCTAACCAAGAAAACCCAGAATTTGGCCATGAATGCAATTAACCATGTATTCCATATTTATTTGTAGAAATCTTATGGCTGAATTTCTTAAACCAAAAGAGATTGACCCAAAAGGATTAAATTGACATTGGCAAGATATTAATTATCAAAATGTTACTGAATTTGTTTAATTTCCCAAGCTCACATACTCTAGTGATATGTATTTAGTCATGAACATGGCCTATGTGGATAAAGTGTATATTCTCTTCAAACATGCCATGTTCTACTTAGTGTTTATTGTGATAATTCTAATATGGATGTTTCATATTGTATTGTGCTTTGCAGTGACAGGTGGGAACTAGGTAAACAACGTAAGTTTGTGATGATAGGGCATTGTTTTGGAGGCCTTGTCCTCAAAAGTTTGATGGTGGAGGCACGCAAGATAGCAAAAAGAAAACCAAGAAATATGCTTGATATGAAAAATGCAGCATCTGCCAAGACGTTCTTGAAAAATTTGAGAGGTGTTGCCTTTTATGCAGTTCCCCATTTTGGTTATGAGTTAGACTTGAACTTCACTCAATTCTATTCAACCTGGTTGGACAGTGGTGCCGAGTGGGCAGGGATCATGCAGATTCTGAAAGATAATCAAAAGATGGCTGAATTGTCTCAAACTTGTGAAGACATAATAGACGAATTTTCCATCAATGTGTTTGCTTTCCTTGAAGGCACACCTACTGAGGAGATGGTAAGCATTGATGAACACATATATCCTTGTGCATTCAATAAACATGATGTTGTTTGGGAAATATTATATGGGCCATATCTCAGTCATTGACTTTTGAAAATGTGGTTTAAACTATAGAAATGTAAGTTGGTGGGAAACATTGGAGCTCAAAGTTTAGCAAGGCGCAATTATATTATTTTGGAGTATTGTGATCACTTCACTGTATGCAAACCACCTGACAAGGAACATCCCAGTTACCATAAGCTTTTGGAGTTCATCAAAACTTGTCGTGCACAAAAGGTGAGTTAACACATAACCCATTTCATTTGTTTGTCATTATGATGAAGTTGGTGAACTTTCTAACTCTCATTTGATCCATCAAGATGCAATTTGCTATTTCATTGTCAAACTTGTTCAAATGTGTATGTGTGTGAAAAGCTGATGTGCTTTGTGGGGTTGGTATGGCTTCAACTTGGATGTCCTTTCACATTGGGAAAAAGGATAGAAATTGTTAGCAACTAGTTGTTTATGAACTACAATTTAAGTTGGAAATTGAGTCAATAATTGTTTTACAAACATCTATGGGATGAAACCAACGTTAAGGTTGATCATTGTTTTGCAGGAAAAACAAATTTATTGTGGGAGGCCGAGTTGGCAATTAAGTTATTATGTGGAATCCAGTCTTATCAAAAAGCTTCTAAAAAGCTTGATGGATAAAGAGTCAAAACACATCTTAGTGCATGGACCCTATGGTTCTGGAACGACCACTCTTGTGGAATATGTATTGCAAACATATGCCAATGTTTTACGAGACCATTTTTTTGGAGGGATTTTTAAATTGGAATGTGGCCCTGATGATTATGACAATATTAGATTAATAGCATCCCAAAAGGATTTATTACAACAGCTTGCACCTGGAGATCATGAGGTATGGTGGCTGTCATTCTTGTTACAATGGAAAACTATGAGTTTAGTAGTTGATTGCTATAAAAGACATTAATTGATTTTTAAAAAATCATATGCACAAGTGAATGCATTTCTAACCACATTCTAATGTTCAAATGTTTGGTATTCATGTGTGAAAACTATTTTGTGCAGATATCCAGGTTAGAATCCATGTCCATCATGACAATTAAGTCAATGCTACAAGAACAACTAAATATGTGTCCAGGCCCTTGGTTGTTGTTCATCGACAATGTGTGGAGTGTTAAATCAATCAGTCAATTACCTGTCCCAAATGATGAATCTTGCAAATTAGTAATCACATCAAGGTTTGAGTTGACAAAATTTGATGCCACTCGAATCAAGATTGATGAGGATAGCAATTGGCACATTTCTATCCAACTACTTGCAAGTGAAGCTGCAAATGACCCCAATGTGACCGAATTTCCTCCAGGCTGCGAGGTAATTAGTGCCTTGTCTACTTATGTGGTCAAACAAAAATGGATTAAGTAGTAGAAAATCTTTTTGCCAATCATAGTTGAATGGTATCGACTTTGAAGAAAATACCACCAAAAGTTGGATTCATGTTGTTGTTGGCTTCTCAAAACATTGTCCTTTGATGTAATTTTGAAATGTGATGGCACTATGACATTGCACCAGGTTGCATTAAATGATCCATTGTTTGTGATGCAGGATATAGCAAGACGATTGTTGAGAAAGTGTAAGGGATGCTTGTTGGCTGTGAGAATTCTTGGTATGGCTTTGTCTGAAGTTCAGAAGACCCCAAAAGAATGGGCAAAGGTGGAGAAACAATTTAGATACTACTTTGATGAAAGTAACCTTGTTCCAAGTGACTATGAATCTTCTAGAAGCTTATATGCTACAATTGCTTTGAGTCTTTATTATGGGCGAGAAAAGGATTCCTCAGTGGGGATGGAAAATGTACTTCGAGCATTATCACTATTTGATGCTGTGGGGATTTGGCTGATGCCAGAGGATTCGATGCTGGCTGCAGTGGAGTTTGCATGGCATTGCTTACAACCTCCAGAGGCGATGGGTTGCTTTGATGTTTATTTGCAAGATCTTGTAAGGAAAGGCCTTGTAGAAATACAAACAAACATTGTTGGGACAACATGTTTGTGTATTGATGACTTGGTAAGAGAGTTTATTGCAATGAAGTTGAAACCTGTTAATTTGCATATGGGAGCAGATGTCCGGACAGAGATTTTGGCCTTCTATGTTGCAATATATGGTGGAAAGCAAATCCGAGAGAATACAATATCTCTTTCCTATCCCATACCTCCCGATCTGGAAAAATATTTATCTGATTTGTTAGTGCGAGCGCAAGCAGTAGCCTTGGTAGACGATTCATTAGCAAATGCCTTGGAACACTTAATCCAATTCATGGCCAATGCAACTGGAAGATACCCATCTCAATTCGGAATCCATTACTGGACAGATTGGGACAACTTTTGGAATAGTCATTTGGCGTTGAATCGGTTTAACTTTTGGAGGAAGTGGATTACGGAGGGGAAATTGTGGGATGAGTGAATGCATCTTGGGACATGAAATTGACTAGGAAGGTGGTATAGTCAAGTTCCACTGTATTTGAATTTCATGGACGATTGAAAACCAACTCGTTATATCAAGGAAACATTTCTACAAACACGAAGTTTCATTATATGTAAGGTAATGAGACATCACAAAGACCAAAAAAATGCAGTTTTTATGTTGGGAGATTTTATTCATGTGGTGTAGGTATGAAAATGTTATCAAGACCAAAATCCTCCTTGATGGCTTGTTTTGGTCTTGTGATTTTCCTCTGCATAAGAAATTTCATCTGAATCCTTGCCTCCATCTATTTGTTGGAATTTTATAGACTATGGTAATCAATGGACAATTGCATGTCAACAGTGGAATGACTACATGTGACATGTGCCATTGAAGATGTACTAATATGTAAAGTATAAGGATTTTGGCAACATATTTTATTTTTAAATCTACCTATTTTTCATCATCTCACGTGTGGATCTTATTCTTTTTCATTTCATGTATTAAACTAGAGTGTGTTAGATGAGTGTTGTGGTTTTCTATTGTCTTGTTGATTGCATTCTTTTTTGTAGACATGCCATAATAGGTCTTGAGATTCTCTTCTTTCTCCACAAAGCCAAGGTGGTTTGTTCACAGTTTGATAATGGTTAAACTATGACGATAATGGCAAATCAAGATCAAACTCTTTTATCTTCATGTTTTAGTGAAGAATATGCTTTGCTTTGAAATCAATACAGCCAGCATGACCATTCCAATTGATGCTATACTACTGATCCACAAAGAAAATGGGGTTGGGGCCACTTGGCTTGTTTGAGAACTCTTCCCTACAAATCCACTGGTACCGCACTCTATTGCTTACAGAAGCCCACAAAACAAAACACATTAACACCTCTTTAATCAACTTTATAGTGTCAAAAAGTCCACCTCTTCAACCATATCAACACCTACTAGTGCGCTCTTGTGTTGGGCCCAAGTATAATAAACCTCCTGTAAATGTCACCATTATCAATACCATTCAGGTCAAAATGGGCTTCATTTTAGAGTTCTTAAGGAAATCCATATTTGGTTTGTGAAAGAATCATTGTTTAGTTTTTAAATGAATTTTCGAAAAACAAAAATCATTCTGAATTCAATAACCTTTTTTTTCTTGGTTCAAAAATTGTGAAATAATAACAAATGTGCACACCGTCTCATCAAGTTACTGAAGTCAAAACCATTATTCGATCATGTTTTTCACATTTTTTGTCAACCTGGATACCACATTTACTTTTGCAGCTAATTATTTATGAAATTTCACGCTCAAATTGTTTGTCAAGGAATATCCAATTTGTATTGTGGTAGGCTTATTCCTTGATCATTTGAATGGGGTCCAAAGAATTGGTTCCTAGGCTTGCAACTAATCTGCCTTTTACCTCTTTCTCTCTTTGTTTTTTTTGTTTTTGAATTTGTTAAAAAAAAACTACCATTTTACCATAATCTCTTTTGTTGAAGGGAAATAAAATCAAAAGTGTAGGCTTGAAGGTTGGAATTACTTTGAAAAGGGTTGAATCAAACGCATGAAGAATGCAACTATGAACTTTAATAACATCTCATAACAATACTACACAAAATCAATTGTCTAATATTAGGGCTCCAAAAATCAAAAAACTGCTAGGATTGGGATACCTGCAATGTTTTTTTCTAAAGTTTTCTCTGCAATCTGCAGGTAGGTTTCTTTTAAATGGTTTGGTTTGCACAGATATGACTGCTTCAGGGTTAAGTAATAGAACCCTCTCTCTCTCCTATTGCATCTATGAAACTATGAGTAAATGCTAAAGAGTTTAGCAGAAAAAAAGTAGCAAGTCTCTGGAAACACCATTATATTCTTCAATTTTTTTCTAAATTCAATGATTAAGAACATTAAAATTAAAAAATATTATTGATATCATTAAGTTTTCAGAGTCAATACCACCTAAAAAATGTATTGGAAAATATATATAATTAATTTTTTAAAAAGTATGTTCTATATTTTTCTAAAGTTTGGTGGGTCTAATAATATGACGGAGGCATTCTTGCTGATACCACTCAAGGATACTTTTGCCCATTTATTCAAAAGCATTAAGGTCCTTATATGCCTATTGAAATTGCTCCTTTCATATAATGGCTCATTGGACTTTGCATTCAACCTAGTGAAATGAAGGTCATCTATTTCAACTTTAGCACATATTAAACCCTTTGTCAAGTTGTGTTAGGCCTCCATTTCATTTCATAAATTGAACCAATCTTGCCCATTTTCATTTCTAATTTGTCAAAAAGAGTATTCCATTACTAAATCACATGCCTACCATTTGTCATTCAATGCCCTTGCCATTTGAATCCCCCACATCATATCATTATTATTGGCGCCCATGCTAGCAACAAGTGGTGATCATGGTTTAGAATTTATCGCCCTAGTGAGCCCCATCACCCAATCCTCTATTGATGAATCAAAGGGTGCAACTTGTAATGTCCATCATCAAACAATACATGGTATGTATTAAACCAACTTCCAAGCATTCATTGTAAATCACTACCCAACATTCTTGACAAGACATATGGTACCAATCACTTGAACAACTACCAATGCTTGGCACCAAGCCTAATCCTATAATTCTAATAGATAAAACCTACCCATTATAATTATAAGTTAGTTGTGCATGCATATAACACCAATGACCCATGGGCAACCCTTGCAACGACATGGGGGAAATGACTATAATGTTAATTTGTCAACATGATGCAACTTAGGTGGAAATTATCATATGGTTTTGTCCACTTGGTCCAAGTTAGAAAAAAAAAAAATACAATAGGGGTTAACATTGCCAAATTTCATAAATTCAACATTTTCTACACAACATAATTCTACACCAACAAAAGTGTTTTGACTAAACAAATGTGAAATGTTAGAGGATCAAAAATTAAGATCTTTCATTGCTTACAAATGGACATGTTTAATAGATTGCAAGGTTGGATCACACTTGAAGGTATTAAGGTGTCAATAAAAACACATGATGTCTGTAATAAAACCTTTCACCATGGCAAAAATTGCAATTGCAAACTAGTTTGGAATGTTTCTTGGAGATGCCATATGCCTCCTCCATTTGTCAAAAAATTTCATCTTTAATGTGTATTTGAGCTTGAAGGTTCATAGGATTTAGTTACATGAAACTCCCTCACTATATGTGCATTAATTGGTCTTCTAGTGCTACATCTCAAAAGGCACAAAAAATTAAAGCAAGTAACACACGGTAACTTGAATGCAAAAATAATCTTTTGCAAGTCACACTAACTCTTACTTAGTTTGAGAACATGACATTTTTAGATCAAAAAATCTACATTTATTAAAAAGGTCATTCACCCATAATTTTTATTATTTGAACATTTTTATCCTTCATCTACAACTCACAAACATGTTTTGTTGCCCTCATCCAACACCAAATTCATCCACACTCAATCCATAATTTGAACAAACCACTTCACAAAATAGAATATATCACACTAGGCTATAAATTCAACCATCAATTGGCCACTATAAAAAGTTCAACATATGGGCAATTGAATTACCCATTTTAAAACTTATTTCAACAACTTGTACATTCACTTATTTCTAGGCATGAATTTTTGCATTGCTTACTAAAAAGGTTGAAATTATCCCATATCAATTAGTTGGATTGGTACATCCTTTGTTTACAACATGCCATTACACCAAAACATGGTTTCCATGACTAGGGCAAGTTGTGATTTTGATTCTTGTTCAATTGTAGTCATGTAATCATATTTGGACTTGAATCACTGCCATCTTTTTTACTATAACCTTAATTAAAACTACATGATTATAATTATGATTAACAACTAATATTCATGTTAAAACAATTGACCTTGTTTGACCAACTATAAAAAGTTTAACAAATATGAACATGTGGTAGTACCTCAAATTTATTTTGAAAGGGGCAAGCAAGTGTATTGAAAACTTATGTATTAGAACTAGGGCTTAAAAATACCCAACCATATCAAACCAATACTTAACAAAATGTATAAAGTGAATTAATAAAGGTAGAGTTCGAATTAATTGTTTGAAAATTAATTTATCTTTATATATCACTTTTAAAAATCCTTTTTTTCCAACTATGTTTACAACTCAGGCTCACCTATAATTATAATTGATAATGGCCCTTCCAACTACAAATTATTATTTTTAATTATAATTTTTTTTTTCAATTGTTAACCAAAACCTCCCATTGGATGAAGATCAATTCATTGACAAATCATGACATCATCAAAATTTGAGTTGAAATTTCAACTATATTCCCATGTAGGCCAAGCAAAAAATCTAGTTAGTGGTTTGTTGATAGATAGCCCACAAGCTAAATACAAGTGGTAAGCCTTTAGTAGGTAGCTCTAGAAGCAAGTAGGTAGGTAGGAAGGAAGGCCTACGGGTACCTAAGTCTTATATGTATTTTATAAACTTACCTAAGGGTGTGAAATATTAGAAAGATTAAGGGTGAACAAAAAATGATTTTGGTTGTGGAAACTTGTTGAATGAAGGCAAAGGTCAAAGGAACAAGTGATGTAGCTTTGATAGGCAAAAAAATTGGGTTGTGGCAAGGGATGAAATGAGATTGTTGGGAATACCAATTTCAGTTAGAAAACAATGTGTTGATTTCGAGGAAAATGTTTGGTGAAATTGTAGGTGTTTTTTGTTTTTTAAAGCAAGGACTATGCATACATGACAACTTTGAGATTAGTTCTTGTTCACAATGTAATGCATGAATTAATTTGTTTTATAGTGTCACTATAAAGTAAATACAAACATGAGACTAATTGAACTACTAACACAACATAAAATAACATCAAAATTGAATTTTCATTACATATCTTGATGAGATTTTTTATTTTGTATTATGTGGTGGTCAAATTTGATTCATGCTAATATTCAAATGACATTGTGGGAAAAAAACCAGTTTATGGAAAATTGTTTCGTGGTGTGTGATGTTGTTGTTGAGCAAATGTGTGCATCCTTGTGTATACATGCCATACCTAAACAAGTATTTTATTATATATTTAGATTGTTAGTGGTTCATTTGAATTATGTTATAAAAATAATTTTAAACTTCACATCCTTCTTACTAATGTGTAAGAGCTACATAATGTATCAATCTTCCATAATCTCCAAAGGTTAATCAAACTAGGTGCCATCACATTAGTAGGAATCACAACAAGTGTAACCAATGCTTATTTTTTCATGTTTTAGTGTTAAAAATTGTATTATTTTAAAAAGTTATTAATGTGTTAATTAAATTTTAATGAACATGTGGAACAACTTGGAATAAATATAATGCATATAAAGCACTTAAGAAAAAAATTTAAACAATACAAGCAACGTTTTCACTATTTTTTCAATTTTGAATTATTTGAAATGGCATGATCATGATTAATAATTTGGGCTCCACATTGCTACACACTATTAGTTGATAATCAATTTTTTTTCATAGGTTTTCATATTTTTTTAATAATTCATTGTTACTTATGTGAATGTCAAATTTAATTTGAATGATATAATTATCATGGACATGAAAATACACGTGTTAATTTGCCTTTTCGTATCCATATTAGTGGGTAGGGGAAAAGAACGAGGTGGTTGTCTTTGGAATTGTCTTTGAAATTTTGTAAAGATGACCACATGAGAGGAATTCTTTTTAGAATTGTTTAAGGATGACCATATGGTAGATTCCAAAAAATCACCCATTTACCAATTCTTTGTAATTTTTCATTATTGAAATTATCCACACCTTTACATAATAATAAAGTGTGACATTACATGTCCTTTTACATATCCAAATAGGTAGGTAAGGAATAGGATATAATATGAAAGTTTCACCATAAACAATTTTTTTTCTTAGTGTAAACTTTTCATGCTTTAAGGGCAAATTTATGTGTCTTTATATTTTGACAACTTGAGAATTTCACTTGTAATAATTGGGAAACTAAAATGGTTGAAGGTTGTCATATTTTCTATCAATATTTTTTTCATTAACATTTTTTTCCAAGAAGTGAAATTAAATAGTGAAAAAGTGATTTAAGGGGTTTTCAATTGCCAACATCTGAAAAGAATAGAAATAATCATATTTTTGTATTTTGTTCAAATAGGTAACCAAAAATATAAAAGGATGTTCATTTTTAAAAAATATATATATCTTGTTTATAATCAAATTTAACTAAATCTTCCTATGGTTCACAATCACCTTATAGTTACATTAAAATTTTGATAAAAGAATCATTAATTATTTGCCATAGAAGATTGAAGATTTGAGTTGATCCATAACCACATAAGGGTGTCGACCAATGTTGTGCAATTAATGAAATCTACATACATCCATTGACTTCATTTTTTTAAGAATTTAAAAATTAAAAAATCATTAGTTCCAAGTTTTAAAAAATCAATCAAAACCAAAAACCATTTATTTTGGTTATTTCAAAAGCCTTAAAGAATTGACAAGTTTCATGTTCACAAAAGGATTGGTAAAGAATCGACTACTTTATAAGTGGTTGTTTGATTTTTTCAAGAAACAATTTAAGAACTTTGATTATATATCAAAATCAAGTTTTTGATTTTTTGACAACCACAATTATAAACTTTAAGAAATCATATTTATAATTGTTAGCTTTTGTTGTGTTTTTAAAAGGCCAACCACACTTGATCTTAGGATCATAATGTTAAGGAGTGCCCTAACACCATACGATGATGATGTGGCACCTTCATTGGTGCTAACATCATTGAAAACTAACAACAACCTTTTGCATTTTGTGATTTGTCCACATCGAGCAATGGCTAATACTTATCTTCTCCTTTTTCAAGGTTTGCAATCTTGGTATTTGTGTTCACTACTATTTATAGATAGTTAGGGTGGAACTTTGCAATTGAATGTAAAGTATAGATTGAACTTGTAGTAGAAATGATACTTTTCTTGGAATTACTTTGGACATTGAAACTTCATTACACAAGAAATGTAAACTTACATTATAATAGAAACATAATTTTGTTTGGAACTCTCAATAAAGGCATAACTTTGAATTGTTTTGGACATTAAATATTTATGTAAAAAGATGTGTAGGCTTGGATTTACACTAGAACTTGGACACAAGAATAAAGAGGCATGAATGACCCAAGAGACTTAGACACAAAAAAAAGATGCATAAATGAAGGAAGACGAAAAAAATGGGGGGGTGGGGGGGGGGATGAGGGAAAAGAGGAAGGGGTGCTAATAGTGAGTTAAGCCTTCATTTTTTGAAGCTTTACATAAACCAAAAAATATTTCTAAAATGTACATATTTTGAAGATTAATTGTTGGTAAACATTGGGTATTAACACTAAGTCAACACCAATGCCATGCCACATGTGACATAAGATTCATTGTTAGCTAACATTGCGTGTGGACTGCCATACTTTTGAATTACCATAAACATTGTCCTAACACCACCATTGCCATTAGGTGTGATTGACCCTTTACTATTTCCAAATTGTGCCCAAGAAGTTTGTGATGGAACAAAGTCCTATTATAGGGTTCTTTCTACAATGTTTTGAAGTTTGAACATAGATTACTAAACATAACCATTTCCGAAGCCAATTATTCATAACATTGTAATTTTCATGCAACATAGTAACTTTTATTTTACTTGCAAAATTTTGTTGAAAAATGAAATAAAATTCAAAATTTTGAAAATGAAATGATTTTTTAAGGGTTTTGATCACCATAAGTGACTTTAAAATAATAAAAGCAACCAAAATTTTATATTTGGTTTTTAATGTTTAACCATAAAAAATATAGAAAGTTGATTAAAGATTTGTGTTTCATATATAATTAATAACCAAATTTGGTTAATTCTTCCTCGAAAAAATTGCTATTTTTTCTACATCTTCCTATAAATGATTGCTACTTGTATATGTTTTAATTCCAAAAGAAATACTACAATGCATTAAGAAAAAAATTACACCTTAACATTGATCATGGCAACATGGTAGCCATCCATGTTTGTCTAGACAAAAATGACCCAAAAAACCATGGAAAAGAGTGAGTGGCAATGTGTTTTTGGTCAATTTTTTGGTGTAGCCAAATTGGCAATAATCCATAAAAAGATTTAGCCAAATTTGGCTACAAGCTAAATATGAGAACAAAGAAAATTACACATTCTTCTATACTTTCTATTCGAGTAAACTAACTGATGATGATTGAAAATTTAGTGTCTTGGTCATCAACCTCACATTGAATATACCTCTTTTGTATCTAGGTTTTGAAAATAAAATTTGTACTACTAGATTGCACACATATTAGCCTTAAAATAGTTCAATTTGGTTTTGAAAATAGAAATATATGCCCACACAAAGTTGGGGTCATAAAAATTATGAAAAAAATTGCATCAGACACATGGCAGCTTGTGGGGAGTTCATTTGCCACCTATTAACAAACAATAATGCCCTAACTACCAAATGTTACCTACTTCCATCACCGAAATAAATGAAAAATCTCTTGATCAAAATCCTCAAAATCACCATTTAATGTTAAACAAAGCGGAGATTTAATTTTGATTAAGGCTTCTAAATTACGATGATGGGTGTATGCATTCTCATTCACCAACAAATTCTCAAATGATCTTCAAAAATTGTGGGCACTACTCCTTCTTTTTAACAAGCAAAATATTAGAGTAGTTTACGTCATAAGATGTAATTTTAAGAAAATTTATTTAATGAAATCTGGTTCACTCCTTGCTTTCATCTTGATTTTGGTTTTGAATTTTTTTTTTAAGACCTTTAATGCTATGGACTAATGTGTTGTAAGAGTTGGTTTTCCCCTTGCAAATTTTTAAAAGAGACAAATTTTGCCAATCTCCCCACGCCTTAATGTTGCTTTTGTATGATTTTTTTGGTAGTTGTTTTGATGTTAAATGGCTACTAATTGCATATGGATGCAACATTGACTTTGTGTTATGCTTCGTCATCAAATGGGATATGACCAAAATGAAATATTCATTTGATCCTATCACTTGAATTATTCTTGTAAGTGGGTTGTTGTTAAACATTTGTTTTTTGATATGTGAATAGTTCTTGTGTTGTGGCAAGGTTTTCTCAATATGTGTAGCCTATTTTACCTTAAGCTACATGTCCTTATAAATCACATACGTAACATATTCCTATTCAAAATATTCCATGTGACTATTGGTATGATCCATGGGCATCATCATTCATCCTAATTGGGTGTGATAGTTTTTGTAGCTCACACTTCAATACATCCATAAGGAAATGAAATGTGAAAGTTTTTTTTCTAAATTATGGTCAAATTCCTAATATTTCATTGGAATGATTAAGTTGTAGTTCACAAAATGATGTGAAGGCAGCTTCAAATTGAAAATACTCCTTTAACAATATTCAATCATCAACCAAAAGGTCAAATGCATAACAACATGAAGGTATAATAAATAAAAACTTTGAACTAAACATTGGTAGTTAGATAATGTAATTTGTCACCATTTCAAGTTGTAAGATATCTTGTGAAGTTGGATGTTGCATTAAGCTATTTCCCTCTAGGATCATCATGTACGATGTTATTTCCCCCAAGGTTCTTTTTAATAACTTTTAGATTTAAGGTTTACATATTGTTGAACTTCAAATAATCATTGTTTTTCATCCAAGTCTGATCTTCAACTTTGTGCTTGAACACATAACAATTCCAAGTAGTCTACCAAGGTGAAAAAAATCTTTACACAACCAAAAAAATTCAATATGGAATAGGAGGCAATAACCTTGTTAGTTGGTGACCTCATGTTGTTTGGCGACTATTTGCTTATTATTGAGCCTCTCACGTTGAAAGATTATTCCACATCCATGATTCATGTCCATGTACTTGTATGGATTTGTTCGAATGCCTGCACAATTTTTTATGGCTCATTGGGCCAAAGTAGTAGCCATTTTGGAGATGCCCAATCCTAATGATGTTCACACATTGAGGAGTTTCATCAGACTATGTAATTACTACAGAATTTATGTCCAAGACTTTAGTACTATTACTTATCCTCTTTATGCATTGTTAAAGAAGGATGTTACTTGGACATGGAATGATGAGGCTCAGGAAGTTTTCAACACACTCAAGGAAAAACTTTCAGAGTTCCCCATTTTGAAAAGACCTGATTTCAACAAGGTTTTCATTCTACACACTAATTTGAGTGTTCTTGGTATTGGAGTTATTCTTGGCCAACTTGATGAGGAGGCAAGGAATATGTTATCGCCTATGCATCCCAAAACAACAACAAGGCTGAGAGCAACTACTCTTCATACAAAGGGGAGTGTTTTACTGTTATATGGGTCATTATACATTTTAGGCCTTATCTTTATGGCACCAATTTCACTTTATATACCGACCACCATCTTATTAAGTGGTTGATGACCAACGATAAGTTTACTAGTAAGTTAGTTCATTGGGCGCTTATACTTCAAGAGTATGAGTTCAAGGTTATTCATCGACCTGGTATTACACATTAGAATGCGAATGCCATGTCACGGAGACCCTTTAGTACCTTTGAAGATTTTTCAGAAGCCATGCAAGATTTTGACTAAATTCCAGTAGTACATGTATTTGATGCATCTAGTTATCTTGCTCTACTGCAATGTAACCTGGTTGAGCATCCCATTATGGGTATATGGGAGGACTTGGACATTTTGAGGTTTCTTCAGCATGGGGAATACCCTCCCCAAGTTACATCAAGACAGTGGGATCGCATGTAACAACAGTCCAAACGCTACTCATGGAGAGACAATCACCTCATCCGATGCTTACCACAAGGCGATAAAGTGGTTCCACCACCACATGAACGGCCTGGTTTTATTCAAAAGGTACACTTGGAGCTTGGACACTTTAAAGTTAAGCGTACTTATAGCCTTCTCGCTCCTCATTGCCATTAGAAAGGTATGTATGCTCAAGTCCAAAATGTCATTGCTAGGTGTGAACAATGTGATAGAGTGAGAACTTCTTTCTCCTTTCGATAGTTCACGCTTTCTCCACTCCCTATTTAGGGCATGTTCTATCGTTGGTCATGTGATTTAATTAGAGAGTTACCACAAACCTCCAGGGGTAATGTTTACATCATGATTATGATTGAACATTTTTCAAAGCGAGTTGAGCTTGTTACGTTACTGGACAAATCATCACATAACACCAGCCAAGTTTTCTTATAATAAGTTATAAGTAGGTTTGGGGCTTGTGTTGAATGCCTTACTGATCAAGGATCAAAATTCAGGGGATAATTCCAATACCTATTTAACCATGCTCTCATTGACCATTGTCAGATTTCAAAAGATCATCCCCAAGCTAATGGCCTTGCAGAGAGGATGGTTCAAACGTGCAAGAAGGGATTTCGAAAGATTTGCTTCACTAAGAACAAATAGGATTAGGACTTAGCCTTCTTTTACATCGCCATGGGTTACAGGATGTCCAAACACGCCTCTTTATCTCATTACTCTCCTTACTTTTTACTTTTTGGCAGACATCCCATTCCACCCTCTTCCATTGCTGCTCAAATGGACCAGGTTGTGGACTTGGACCCCCCAGCCATTTGGGCTAGGGTCATTACAGAAAGGGTTGCTCTATTCAAGAGGGTTATGCCCATGGCCATGGAGAACTTGTCCATTGCACAACATCGAGACACCTTACGGTATGCAAACACACGAGGTGGCAGTTACAAACCTAAAGTGAGACAATTTGATGTTGGTGATTTTGTGTATCTCCAACAGCAACCCAATGATACTTTAAACACTTCTTCTAGTTGCACTATCTTGAGGATTAAGGTGATCATGCCTTTAAGTGTGTTGGAGTTGCAAGGAGTTGATGGATGCACAATTCGGGATCATTCCAAAAATTGTGCGCCCTGCCACCTGCCGAACTTGGATCCTACCATCATCACGTCGACTTGGATTCCTCCATTTGATTATCCATGTCAAGTATGTCAGAGGATAGACGATGCTAATTACATGCTACTTTGCGATAACTGTAATGGTGGACACCATCTCTTTTGTCTTAAGCCGAGCTCACTCAAGTTCCCGCCGATAATTGGTAATGTTCATCATGTTCTCCTACAACACCTCGATTCCTACTCAAACCATGCCACGTTTTTCCTGGTTTAGGTCTGGGGGGGATACATGAGAATTTCATCTCAGCCTTCTTTTGTGCATTGTATATATATGTGTGTGTGCATCTCTTTTTGGTTGATTAGTTTATACCTTTGACTGGCTTTAATATTTTTGTTTAGTAAAATTTACTATAGATTTACACCTTTATGACACCGTACATCATGACACTACACGTCACGACAACTATCATGCCCATACATGGCCTCATACATGATGGCCAGTTCCGGGCATGCCCATCATGCCTTTTAGGGTTTATGTATGCTTTTAAGGTAAGTGTATGTTCTTAGGTGACTGTACGCTATTAGGTGCTTAGGGTTTCAGCTTGTTGGCGATTGTATAAAAGGCCAAACCCTTTTATTTTCTTTTTAGTTTTTCTAGGATTCTTTTGTCAAGAGAGTTTCCTCCATAATCAGATAGGATTTATAGATGTTCATGGCGGCTATTGCATGGCCACCATCTACATACATTACATGTTCTTATTTCTTTGCAATTCAATACATGAGAATTTCATCTCAGCCTTTTTTTGTGCATTGTATATATATGTGTGCGTGCATCTATTTTTGGTTGATTAGTTTATACCTTTGATTGGTTTTAGTCTTTTTGTTTAGTAGAATTTACTATGGATTTACACCCTTATGACACCGTACGTCACAACACTACACGTCACGACATTTATAGCATAACTATGTTGATTATATAATGCTTGCATGTTAGTGTAGAAAGATTTGCAAGTATTAGTTGTTAATCCTTGTGCTCTATAGACCTCCAATCCTTATGCCTGTGAATGCTTAACTCTGGATGCCTGCATTTGAACTAGTACCACTAATTGTTACCTGGTATCCCATCTCAAAATGGTGTAGGCTTTGTTTGTGTCAACTCTGCAACCTTCATCTTTGACTGCTATAGATTAATAGATAATCTACATTCCTGCATAGCTAAGGTTTATAAAATCACTTCAACTTATGTTGTGAGCACACCTCTTGGCCCATCTTTTTAAATATGGTTTTTCCATTTCAATAGGTGGTTGAACTGTGAACATAAAGGAATTTTCCATGTTCTACTAACCTTCCTTAATGTGTCCCTCTTTCAACAACATCCATTGTTATTTCCAATGCATCATATGTCCACATACCTTTCTTATATGTTACAAATGTTCAGTTGAATTGAATTGATGGTCTTTTGTTATTTGATGTAGGTTTAAAAGACAAATTCTCCTCGTATGTTGAATGGAGGTCCAACATGCTGTTTCATCACCTTTGAGGCACAATTAAGTTCATGGTTGGCTTTTTCCTAGTCCCAACTTCTAGGTTTTCAATGGTCTATGTTCTAGCCGAATCAAGGGATGCCTTTTTCTTTTCTATACACAACCCAAAAATCCAAAAATTGCAATAAGTTTGAAAATTGGGCTAATGCATGTTCTAGTAGATGTATAGAAGAATACATGAGAGTGTAAAAATATGCAAAGTCCTCCCAAACCAAATCAACATCTCTTGTTGTTGTGTAGGTTGTCGAAAAAAATCTATAAGAACGATCTATGTAACTAAATTGATCCCTTGCTCTTTTGAATATTTGTGATTTAACATTTCGGACTATAGATTGTTAAATCCAATGATAGTTTAAATACTTCTTGAATATTTGGTTGTAGATTTTATCTATGATATATGTTTTTGAACCTTCTTCTATTTTGATATTTAGATATGGTTTTTGCAGATCTATTTGTTTTTTTACATGTTCTACTTTGATTATTAGATCTAATTTTTACATATCTATTTGTTCTTTTACATGCTCTATTTTGATTTTCAAATTTGGTTTTTGTAAAATTATTTATGGAGTTTGTGCTTCCCTTTTTATTTGTTCTACTTCGATTTTTAGCTTTAGTTTTTACAAACTCTCCTTCAAACTTGTTTTGTTTTAAATTTAACCTATTTTCTTCTACTCTCACTGGTAGATCTATAGTTTTCAACAATACATCATTAAAACCCAAGAACTTTGAGCAAACTTTTCTTCTACTTTAGCTATTAAAGATGAGATATTTAAAAACATTACAAAGATAAAACCACTTTTCTAATTTCAACTTATGTGTAAACTTGATTTTGCATTGAAGCTTTTTAGAGGGAATTAGAAATGTTTTAACATAGGAAGAATCTAGAAGAGAATTTTCTTTAAATGACTAATCAATGGAATTTTTTGAAATATTCAAATATTTGATGTCCTGCTGATTATTGGGCATAATGTTTTTGTTAAGATTTAAGTTATATTGTGATTAGTTGCATGCCTTTCAATGTGATAAACAAACTCCCATAATTAAATGTTTTCTTTGCAATTTTCAGTATTGCTTTTGTGAAACCAACCTTAATCCAAACATTGGTTTTGAAATGCTTTATGTTTTGCCATTGATTTGTTTCAAAAGACACCGAAAAACAAACATTCCATATTTGACAATAATAGTAACCATTCATTTATTTTTAGTTTAGTGCTTGAAGTTGTGTTATTATTTTCCCATGACCAAACAAATCATACACATAATGGCATTGTTAATGGGTAGAAATCTTTAGATTAATTGATTCCATAGACCTCCTAGTGACTATTAGTTACTAGTGGTAGACTTATCGTCCCTTACCCAAGGGGTGAAGCTAATGGGATTAAATAGTTCGGGTTAGTGAGTGGTTGGGGGTAATTCACCCAATCATCTAAAAAATTTCTAGGAAGGGATTAGGATAAGGGTTTTATTTTCTAGGGGTCAATGTGGGCCTTTTGTGTGGTATGTGGGGAAGGGGCATAGAGGAGGTGGAAGAGGATGAGGGGATATTAGAAAGTTGTATGGGATATGGAGAACTTTCCTTGGAAAGTGATGGGAGGAATGGAGAAATGGAGAAAGATGTCTGTACTTGGCATGTGATTTTAATGGAAGATGGTTGAAGGACTCGAGCCTCTTGTGTTGCACTGTTATTGTACTAAGTGTGGAAGATAGAGTAATGTATGTGATGAAAGTAGTATATTTCTTGGAGTTGGTATTTCTGTATTTTTCTAGGACAAAAAATAAGGGGTTGACATTGGGTAACCTTTGGAGCACCAAGCTACTCGTTGCCTTAGGAGGGTAGTAGCTAGTCCTTGGTGGTGGGAATAAAAGGAGGAATAGACTAGTATGTTATTCTTTGCAAGTTAGAAGGCATTGTTGTAGGCAACAAACAAAAGCTCAAAGAGAAAACAACTAATTACAAAAAGCACAAAGTTGAAAAGGGATTTTTCAAGGGTCACAAATGGCAGGCAAAGCCACCAGAAAACAAGCAGGCATGCGGAAGGAGGGACAATGGTGGTAGAAAGGTTTGCAAACCCCCTAGGCAATATCCTGGGGTGTTGAAAGTACCACAAAATAAGGAAAATAAATATTCCCAAGTTCTCTCCCCCTTTTTCATATTGCTCCTTTCCCTATGTCCCATTCCTTATTCCTTAGTTGAGATTAGTTATAAAAAGGGTAGGTTTAGTTCTGCACAATAGACTCTTATCTTTCTTATTCTTAGTATGACCTAAAGTTTATTTCTTACTTGAGTAGTTGTAATAAAGTAAGATAAGGAGGATAGTTCTTTATATGAAATAATAAGATGTTAACCTTGTCCCTTGGTCTTACCCTTGGAGGAGGATAATGATTGGGGGTTGCAAATTTTGCCATTAACAAATGTTCATTTTCTTTCAAATACCAACCACCCTTGCCCCCCAAAACCATTCACTAATCAATATTCCATGTGAATAATTAAAAATAACCGTACAATTTATTTTAATATAAAACATTCGGTCTTAAAAACATTAAAAGGTGTTAGTAGCTTCATTGACAACCATTCATGGACATCAGGCTGACCTGCTGGGGTGTTTGGTTACCAGGCTCTGTTTGGTGGGGGGCATGTTTACCCTACCTCCTTGAACCATGTATAGAAATCTGGTGCACTTTCTTAGGATTTGGAGGAGTTTTGGCTATTGAAAATATTTGAAAGAGCTGATTTTAGCACTTTTAGTTTTTAATTTTGCTTGGGGATGCTCACTTTTGATCACCCTTTTAAAACCCTTTAATTTTTTAAAAAACCCTTGAAAAGCCACTCTGGCTCCATCAAGGAATTTGAATAAAAAACCTATCTTAGTTAATTAATTAATTAGTAATTTGGGAACAACAGTGCTTCCAATGGATGATCGCCACTTTGGCTACAAACAAAAAAATTCCTTAAAAAAAGACTAATCTGGATTCTGAACACGTTCTGACGAATGTTCCTAGCAAGACAATCGTGAGAGCACGAGAACACGAGTTCCCATGTTCCAACTGAGTGGTGTCCCATATTGGTAACGTGCTAACATAGAGTTCCCGACATGGGAACAGGGCTCGTGCCCCATGTTGGTCACGTGATAACACAGAGTCCCCAATATGGGAACAGGGTTGGTGCCGTGCCCGAGAGAAGAACCCATCTCTTCCATCGCCAGAGGTCGCTAGCCTTTCGCTCTGTCCCGGGCGCCATCGCTCCGCCTGCCTGCTTGCTTGCCTCGTCGTTGCCTCGTATCTTCTTCTACCAATCCTAGAACTCGTGTTCATGTAAGAGCATTTTCTCTAAAAAAATTTCTTCAGAAAAAACAGTCCTAGAGCGAGTTTAGTATCGGCTGCCAGAAACGGAACGCGGCAGAAGTAGTAGTTCTTGCAACACTGAGCGATGGCAGACGTTTTGGAGACGACCGTCGCTCCCTCCCTCGAGTCTCTGCACTTGAACGGAGAAGAGGAGCAAGCGGAGATCGCAAATGGCATCGCAATTGACGCCGTAAGTTTTTTCCCTTTTTCTTTATTCTTTCCTGTTCTATGCAGCCTCTCACTTTAGGGTTTTTTGCTCTTCGTTCGCGTTTTTCCTTCTTCTACTCATCAGCGCGGAAAGGATTTCCAGGTTTTTTTTTGGAACTCTTTTTCTTGTCGCAGTACATTCGTTGTACGCACTTCTAGAGCTTTGTAAAGCAGTTTTGTCTCCTTATTACTCATGCTCAGTTGCTTTGCCGCTGTTTTGTGGGGTTCGAGAACGGAGAAGATATGGTAGTTTATAGAGGCGTCTTGCTCTGTAGGATTGTTTTATCTTCTTTCATCTCTTTCTACAAGCTGCTGATTTTTTTTAATTTACTGTTTTAGGCTGCTGTAACCGTGAATTCCCAGGTTCTGATCACTCGCAAAGAGCTATTGCAGTTTCTGAGTTTCTGATGTTATATGGATTGCTTAGGTGGAAGTATCTTATCATTTAGATTTGTAATCAATCACCATGCATGTGGTTCTCTGTTCAGCTCTAGGAGTGCGGCAATTGGAGTTTTATAGGCTTGTTGCAGCCATTAGATGAGCTGCTAGACGACCTAGTTTACTATGAGTTGCAAAACTAGCTTCTTAGATGGCAATCCTATCTGTATGTATGTGCATTTTAGTATCAGAAGAAAACATTGACTAATTGCAGCAACATGTGGCATGCAGGAGGTGGTGGATGCTAAAAAGAAGAAGAAAAAGAGTAAGAAGAAGGGTGGGGGAGTGGGAACTGCAGCAGAAACACCTGAACAAGTATCAGTGGCTGCTACAAATGGAGTCCATGAAGCTGTAGTGGTGATCAATGAAGCTGTTGCAGGGGAAGAGGATGATGAGGATGAAGCAGAAGGTGCTGGTGATGCAGCAGGTCAGTTTCTTCTGAATTGCTGAAGCAGGGACATTAGGATTGAAATAGTTAGGCTATGGGTTCCTTATGAAGGGCTGCATTTCTTTTCTCTTATTCTAATGGATGGTCTGGCATCTGTGTTCATATGCATGGGTACACAGAGGCTACAAAGAAGAAGAAGAAAAAGAACAAGAGCAGCAAGTGAGTTTCACCATCCTTTCTGAGCTCTGGAACAGTGATTGTTGTCAACCTACTCTTTAAATAGCGTGTCATGTTTTATAGAAGCGATGGTTGTGTGCTCGACATACATCATTGTTTGGATCTTACTACTGGAGTTTGATTTTGCAGGAAGAAAAAGGGCGTGCTGGAGCAGACTGATCCACCTTCCATTCCCGTCATTGACCTTTTCCCTTCAGGCAACTTTCCAGAAGGTGAAATCCAACAATACAAGGATGAGTAAGCTCACTTTCACCACCTTAAAAAACTACTGATTGAGTTTTTTCTCTTGATTGTACCAGCTTTTGTGGTTCCAATTTCTGCATGTGTGGACATGGAAAGTGGTCACTGGCATGCTTCTCTTTCTTCTCTTTCTTAATTTACATAGTTTCTATGCTATTCAAAAGAAGTGATTAGATGAAAATGTGCTGGTACAGAGTGAAACACTTTCTGCCAACTTTGTGAAAGGACTGTGTTTGTAAAATTAAGTTGTGACTGGCAGTAACTTGTGGAGAACAACATCTGAAGAGAAGCGGGAACTGGAGAGATTAGAAAAGCCAATGTACAATGAAGTGCGCCAGGCTGCTGAAGTTCACCGACAGGTTCCAATCCATCACAAACCCAGACTCATGCTTCTGACCTAAAGTAATCAGCTTGTATGTGTTTATGCAGAATGCAAGAAAATATTCTCTGGCTTAATCAACTCAGTCACGTTGAAGATTCTGAATATTTTGGAGCTCTGCAGGTGCGGAAGTACATGCGGAAGTATATAAAACCAGGTCTGCCCATGGTGGATATTTGTGAGACCCTTGAGAACATGGTTCGTAAGCTCATTGTAGAAAATGGGCTAAGGGCTGGTATTGCCTTTCCCACAGGTTGCTCTTTGAACTGGTAATAATCTTTCTACACTTCTACTTTGGTGATGACCATGAGAACTTTTGTCATAACCGAACTCTGGCTTTATCTGCTGTTTTATCCACAGAATTTGGACATTTCTCTGGGTGGTAGTATGGCCTGTAGCAAGAAGTCTTAAATTTTGTGCTTTGTCACTTACAAGCTTATTTTCATGCATGTGGGTTATGGTCAATCCCCATCATTTCAGTGTTTTACCTATAGCAAGGTTATTTGTCTTGATTTCTTGGGTGAGATAGAAATTTGATGCATATCACAGTATGGAATCAAGGGGCTCTTAGAATGGAGTTCCTGCATGGGTGCAACAGGGTGGCAGCACATTGGACTCCCAATTCTGGAGACAAGACAGTACTTCAGTATGATGATGTAATGAAGCTTGACTTTGGGACACACATTGAAGGTTAGCTCTTCCACTGTTTACTGATGTCTTGGCAAATTGACGCTGCAGCTCTCTTTTAGAGGTGATAGGTGTACTTCAGGTATTCATTGCTGGTTGAAACTGTGTGTTATCAGATAAGGTGTTGAACACATATGACAGTTGGCACCTCAGAGAATGTCTTAGTCTCTTCTGTGCTAAATTTGAGTAATGACATCTTCTTAAACACTTGGATTTGGAAGATGTCATTGTATGAGCTTGAAGACTGAAGTCAACAACTACATTGGTGTTTAAGTGGATGTATTGTGGTCATTTGTTGCAGGGCACATAGTAGACTGTGCATTTACAGTGGCTTTCAACCCAATGTATGATCCTCTTCTTGAGGCTTCACGGGAGGCCACTTACACTGGTATTCGGGTACTGTCTACCCAACTTATTTTAGTTCTCTGAAGAAGTTACTCTTCAATTTTATATTACAGAAAGTTTTATCTTTTGAAAGTATCTGAACTTGCATGTTACTGCTGTTATTCAAACCACCCCTTCAATTTATTTCCTAACTCTCTTCTTGGAAAGAGTTAGGAAATTAACTCTTTCCTAAGGTTGGGTTTCCTCTTTTTCCTATTTGCTAATATGTTGTCAGATCCGAAATCTTCAAAGTTTATTATTGGGTCGGCTCTTAATTATACTCCGGTTGACTTAAATTGGAAGTATTCACTGTTTATGAGGATATATATTTTTTCATGGCTATATGCAGCATAATTGATCCAGGTTTTCGAATTAGTATTGGAGTTTTGGAATTTGTGCAATTCCCCTGAACACTCTGCTGATAGTGATGTACACACATTGAGGGTGGCAGGAGGCAGGCATAGATGTGCGTTTGGGTGACATTGGAGCGGCCATCCAAGAAACCATGGAGTCATATGAAGTGGAGATTGGTGGCAAAACTTATCAAGGTACCTTCAGCACAGTATATATAGGAAGTGGTGTTTGTTCAGCCACATCCTGTGATATGTGTCTGCTTGCTGCTTGATGTCTGACTATAGAATCTTTCCTCATGTTTACATTGACATTGGCTTTGACATCAATGTTGTTTGCAAATTGACTCATGAGTGGTTTGTTTTGTCAGCCTGCATACTTAATAGACATGCATAATCCACAGCAAGAGTATTCGTCTTTCATTGCTTGGAGTCATTAGGTGGCTGATTGTGGAACCTTTCCTGGATTGGTGGGGTCACAGTCAAAAGCATCCGTAATTTGAATGGCCACAGTATTGGTCCCTACCAGATCCATGCTGGTAAATCAGTACCCATTGTGAAAGGAGGTGAACAGACCAAGATGGAGGAAGGCGAGTTTTTTGCAATAGAGACTTTTGGATCTACTGGTCAGTACACTGGAGACCTCTTCTCAGAGTGTACAGTGTCCACTCCTTTGTTTCCTGCCTTGACATTAATTATTGTATGGCATGATTACTCCACTTGTTTATACCTTGAAGCACTTGTGTGGGCAGGGAAAGGGTACATACGAGAGGACCTGGAGTGCAGTCACTACATGAAGAATTTTGATGTGGGCCATGTGCCACTAAGGCTACCACGTGCAAAGCAGTTGCTTGGAGTCATAGATAAGAATTTCTCCACACTAGCATTTTGTCGGCGTTACCTTGACCGTATTGGAGAGACAAAATACCTGATGGCTTTGAAGAACTTGTGTGACCAGGGGGTTGTCCAGGTGTGTTCGCCACCCTATTTGTAGACTCTCGCCCTTGCTTTTAATGGTGGTTTCATGCTAGCTCATCAGTATGATGAGCTTCAAACTGAATTGAAGTACCATCATATTGCCCTGCAAGACAAGGTCACATACTGCATTAGTTGAGTGCGTGTTTAGGACTGGACAGGTGAATTGCAGTCTGCATGCATTTGTAACATGTTTTCTCCAACTTCTACAACTTGTCTTCATAGGGTGAAGCCTGCAGTCAGAGAAGTCCTTCAGGAGTTCTAATTAATGGAAGCCCTTTGGTTTTGCATGCAGGCATGCCCTCCACTGTGTGAGGTGAAGGGAAGTTATGTGTCTCAGTCTGAGCACACAATTTATTTGCGTCCAACTTGCAAGGAAGTCATCTCTCGAGGAGATGACTTCTGAGGGTGTTGGGTCCTGTGGATTTTAGAACACCTCCTTTCTTTCATTTGTTTACTTGAGGAACTCATGTGTCCTGAGCCAGAAAGACTTTGGAGTTGAAGGTTTGATGTAGACAAGGGCTTGCTTGCTACTCTGGAGGTCAAAGTCTCTGTCCAGGAAAGAGGTTAACCCATGAATAGGTTAAACTATGAGAAACATGACTAGTATTTGGTATTAAATAGTAGAGCAGGTAGATAGTGAGCTGTGTCCAAACTGTGGCTACAGCCTGGTCAAAGATTTCTGCTGTGTTTTGTTGTTCACTAGGAACCCATAAAAAGTATTTGGAGTTCTGTTGCTTGGCTATGTTTGAAACATGATCTACTTTTCCTGGTTGAATCCCAGTTTGTACATTTGAGACATTGAACCTCCAGCTGGACTAGACAAGCTGATGAGTTCACTCAGTGTCTAGGATGCACACAATTCCAGTTTTCCGTTGGTGGGCAGTTTCTGTGCAGATAAATGTTGCTTTCACAACATAGGTATTTGCTCAACAGTGTTCTTGCCTCACGTTTCATACATGCTGATAGGAATGTATTTCCCCATTATGCATTAGATTTCTACTCTTGATTTGAGCATGCAATGGTTCTCAGACTCCAAATGCTGTTGGGCTGACATGATACATATGAGGTTCTTTAGTTTCTGTAAGCACATGTTTCATCTAGGTTGCTACCGCACATGAAGCAAAACCAGATTTTAGTTGTTGCTAATAAGATGATGATGGTAAATGGTTTCAACGGTCAAAAGGATGCGAACCTGACTTTATGTTTTAGATGAAGCTGAAAGGTTTCAGACTAACCTGTGCTTCCAAAACTTGGTTGACAAATTGTTTTCATCATCTGATCTGTTTGGAGTTTTCTCATTTTAACAGGTGATTTACTAGTGGAATAACACCAGTAAATATTGTGCTAACTAAATGCTGCTGGGTTCATTAATGGGCAGAGCCATTATGCAATGAGATGGTTGTTTTCTTTCCATACTTGTGATTCAACTCCAAAGATTTGGCTTGATGGTTCATGAGCTTCTACACAGATTTCCTTTGATTTGGAGTTCTTTCATGGCTTGCTTGCATGCGTGCTTGGAGGTAAACAAAATCATGGAGGTATTAAATTCCAGATAAATTGCAGCCAACGAAAAGATCATAATTTGCTCATCAGAAGAGAGATGCTTGAGAGCTGTTTTGACAGATGAAAAACAAGGTGACAAAATTGATTGAGATGTATTAGTTTCGGATAATGCAAAGTTATATTGTATGTATGTTTTTGGTTTGCAGCTGAAGATATTCTGGAAATGAAATTACACTCAGCAAAACAGACACCAAAAACTAATCACATGCAGGGCTAAGGTTCATTAATGGAACTTCATTCGTTTCCCAAAAGCGTAATAAATGGCCGTCAAAGTCATTTCATTGTGATTGATCCCACCCAACTTTCCTTCTACCAAGTCCCTCTCCCCCCCTTCCCCCCCCATTCCTTCCTCACCCACATGGTTGCTCTCCCTGCCAATCTAGATTTGCTTTTATAGGCCTAGTGAAAAAGTTACCCAAGGGTTGGTTGTTGGTTAGTTGGTTTGTTTTGTATTGTGTGTGTTTTGTCTCAGCCCTTTTTTTGGCTGGCTATATATACATAGCCAAAGAGCTACTATATTAAAAACCAAAAGTGCTAAAATCAAGTGCTTTTAAAGATTTTCAATAGCCAGAATTTGAACAAAACTTAAAAGGAGTTTTTTCCAGATTGCTATACATGGTTCAAGTATGTAACCAAATGGGCCTATATCTATATAGAGAGAAGGAATGTTTTAAGGTTTTTACTTTCATATGTAGCTTGTAGCCAAATTTGGCTAAATCTTCCTATGGATCACTGTCATTTTGGCTACATTACTAAATTGATCCCCCACCCAAAAGAAAAAAACACTGGTTTGCATTTGTGTTTTGTGGACTGATTTGAGATTGCTTTACCAGGCCTTTTTTTGGGGCTGTTTCTGAGAAAGATGTCATTGGTGTACAAGCTGCACATGTGCATTGCCCCCACTTGTGTCCGAATTAAGACTCATAATAACGTTAAAAAATGTCATTCAACTTTTGTTAGGAATATCTCAAACTCCAGCCAGCTGAATCTGACAAACTTAAACCCCAGTAATCATTGCTATAAGTGTGCAGCAGGAGGAGGGCGGCAGCAGGAGGAGGAGGAGGAGCAGCAGCAGGAGGGAGTCAAAATTTTGGTGGAAATGACTTCAGACTTTCTGTAAACAAATTTAAATATCAACAGAGACAGACATGTTCCACCAAGCTTTGTAAAATTTGTATTCAGCTTGTACATTGCTTACACTTTTCTTAGGACCTTTCCAGGTCTTGGAAGCTCTTAGTTTGGTGCTGATTGGTTGCAGCTTCAGGGTGCAAAGGCACTTGCCACCCAAAAAAAGAAAAAGAAATTCCCACAGAAAGAGAGAGAGAGAGAGAGCTCTCCAAAGCAAGGGTACTGCACAGTCATGTCCAGGTCAAACCCGCCCACAAACTCCTCTCTTGAGCAAATGGCTGAATCATGAGCTCATGCATGTCCTTTGTGTATTTACTATTTTCACTCTCTCTCTCTCTCTATATATTAATTAGAGTAGCCCCATCATATGAAGGAACAAACCAAAACAGCACTTGTCCAACAAACTCCAAAAAATAAATGATAATCCTATTGAAGAGATGTAAAGTATGAAAAGGGTGTGTCAAGGGTTTTGGCCAATGTGTTGGCTTTCAGACCCAAAGAGAAAACAAAACACCACTGCACCTTGTAAGTTAACAACAGCAATAATAATAGTCCCACCCTTAAGTAGTTCAGCAATTCATCAAATAGATGTGTAAGTAGGAATATTGACTGCTGTTTGTTGGCATGGATTATTATGATGATAAATGCATTGCCCTCATCAAACTTGATGTGTAGCAAGCAATATTGATATTGGCTGCTGCTTTGCTTGTTGCCTTTGATTATGATGATACCTAAATGCAATCAATCCCCCCCCCCCCCAAACACATACAGAGGGTTTAGATTTGTTGAACTGCTTTGCTATGTCTACATGCTACAACTTCCAAGGAGATTCCAGCTTCATCCATTACATGAAAATTGGGTACCTATTCAATTTAAGTGCTTGAAAATAATCTCTCTCTCTAGAGCTCTTTGGTGAAGCCAAACTACTTAAAGTGTGGTCAGTGGATTTGGGAATGTGAGGGTGCAAAAATTATGACAAAGAGATGGATGGATTGATCACATGTCTATGTCGCACAAAACATGTGTTTGCATAAGAAGATTAAAAATGTCTCCATTTGCAGTAGTAGCAAAGTGGTTTGCACCAAGTCACTTCATTAGGCCCTTGATTGCCATGAAAGAACTAATTGGGAGCACACTTTACCTACTATGGTCATTGTATTCACATACAAAGTGTATGGTGTCTTTCTTTGCAATGGATTTTTCCATTTATTTCAAAATAATAATAATAATAATAATAATATGATGTGTGTATATATATATATATTCTTTATATTGTTTGGTGCTCATTTTTTCTGATTCTATTCAACTGCGGGTGGACACCCACATTTTACTTTACTTCTTACAGCGAGGTGCTCAATACCCACGTCATCAAAAGTTGAGAATTTGTGCAAAAGGCTCGCTCACTTACTTGCGTTTTCTCTAGTGCTTCTCCTCCGTTCCAAAGGAGGAAAAAAAACAACAGTGTCAGATCTCGGAACTGTTTAGTTGCTAGAAAGTACACTAGTGTGTGCCCAGATCCACAGATCTTATTAGCCAGAATGAAAGAAAGAAAGACTCCATGTCTATTGTACAATAGATTCCCGGACCAAAAAACACACAAGAAATACCCAAAAGAGGGGAAGTTGTGATGCTGTGCTTGATTTCAGGCAGGCATGCTACTAAGTAAAATAGCACTCTCTCTCTCTCTCTCTCTCTCTCTCTCCCAATTCCACCACGTTCCAACAACTGAATCTAATATTGATCTTGGGGTACTCCATTCTCCAATTTGACTATTGGCAATCTCCCCTTTGACTAACACCAACCAACACCGAAAGTGTCCAAAGGGGACGGCCACAAAACCAAAACAAAAGAGAAGAACCGAAACAAAGTACTACTACATGCCTGTCCAACAAAGGACAAGCACTGCACCAAAAGAAGGTGATCAGAGCACACATCCAAATAGAGAGCCACCCCTGAAGAAGAAGAGCCTGAGATTTGGATCCAATTGACTTACTTTTTTTTTAAAAAATTAAAAAATTAAAAAAAAAAAGTCCCGTGCAATTGGGACCCATAGAATCAAGGAGGTACAAATTTTACTATTTAAGTTTCAAGGGAAGGTGAAATTTTTTTTTGGGGGGAGGGGGGGGTGGGGATGGGGCAAGGGGGGGAAAAAAAAAAAGGGTAATAAAAAATCAAAAAAAAATAAAAGAACTAAAAGAAAGACAGAGCACAACCAGTTTTAATTACCACTTAATAAGCTGACCCCAAACTCCATTTACA
>Ga0116227_10003050_pt1 | contig 37582 bp, 21 predicted proteins | sample S1TSphgellanicum_FD_89693 | JGI IMG/M metagenome (GOLD analysis project Ga0116227, IMG submission 89693) | Host-associated microbial communities from peat moss isolated from Minnesota, USA - S1T2_Fb - Sphagnum magellanicum MG | ecosystem: Host-associated > Plants > Peat moss > Unclassified...
GGCAACTCTCATACAAAGGAATTCTAGAAAAACTAAAGGATAAGGGAAGGGCTTGGCCCTTTTATACAGCCACCAAAAGCTGAAACCCTAAACCTAATAGCGCACAGTCACTTAAGAACGTTCTTAACCTTACAACCGTGCAATAACCTTAAAAGATATGACGGGCATGCCCATATCCGGCCATCATGCATGAGGCTGTGCATACGGGCATGACACCCGTCTAATAGGGGTGAGAGGTTGGGTGGAGAGCCAAATACTTTGGTGCAACGCACACAACGTATGGGTGGGAGCTTGGATGGTTGAGTTAGCCGTGCTACAGCTAGTGCAATTGGTTAATGCTAGATCTGCGACGAAAGGCCTGACCAACCAGGAGGTTAAGGCCCCACCCTTTCTAGGTTTTCCCCACACAATGTTGAATGTAGAAAGGGTGAAGGATAATATAAAGCCTAGCTTTCATTGAAAAGGTTTTTACTAACCATAAGATTAGGACTAACATGTAGACAAGATACTTGTGCTTCAAGGGTATGTTGTACGAGAGCAAAAACTACTTGTGTGACATTAGTTGTGTTGTTGCGAAAAGTTCTAGCCTGGTTTAGTGTGGCAACACATAGCTTGAGGTAATGCTAGGTGCGTGGAAGGGCATGCCATATGTAAAGAGGCTTTGTCGGGGCTGCAACTTCGGGAAGGTAGAAGATGAAGAGCACTTGCTTTTTGTCTATCCAAATACACAAAAAGTTAGGGAACGTTTTTGTTCAGCCTTGCTCCTCACCCACACTAGCATTCTTGTTGAGCTCATGTAGACTACAAACACGGTTGCCCTGCCCAAGTTTGTGGCATGCTGCCAGTACTAAAGGACAATTTATCCTCCATGATCTGTCTTTCGTCTAATGGACTCTCTGGTCCCAAACGAAGGTAAAATTGTAAACAATAAACAATAAACATAAAAAAAAAAAAAATTTCAAAATGTGTTGAAAATTTTCACAAAATCTTGAAAAATTGCTAGTTGCTTTATAATAACAAAGATTGTGAAACCATATTTTGTATTTTGAGAGTGGTATTTTCTGAAATTTTGCACAAATGGGAACTTGTAGTTAATTGCAAACTTGTTTTCAATCTTGCAAATAGAACTATGAACTTGGTTCCAAGTTTGGTTCTTAACAACTTTTAGTTTTGATTTAGTTTTCAAAATTGGTTTTGAAAATCAAATGGGTGCAAGCATGATAAAGTAGACAGCTTCCGATCATTAACCAAAACAACCACAACTAATTACAAATAATTTTTGATATATTGAAAATAGAAATGTTAGTTCATTCAATGATTAACATGAGAATATTTTTTATTTTATTATAATGATAGTGAAAAGTCACATCTTTAAATTGTATTTAAGTAGATTTTAAAAAGCACAAATTATTTTCTTTTATTTCCAACCTCACAAAATAAGTTTCAAATAAATGAAAGTAAGACTTTAATGTATTATCAATATTTTCAAGTTGATGGTGTCTTAAAATGTAGTAATATATTTAAATTTTTTAGATGTTGTAGTCATAATCTATCAAAATCCTGATGATGTAAAAGTAAGTTTGAACACAATGTTTCATTAGTCAATTTCAAATTATTTTATTACTTTTGTTTATCAACACCAAAAATTCAATAGAGGGCTTGATGTTTTTATATTTTTATATTTCTATTTACATAGGTCTAAATATATTTTCTTATGTTTATGTTGATAAAAAGATGCCTTTCTCATTGCATTTTAGATGGTTTGCTTTTTTCTAAGCCAGTGGTTCTAACCTACTAAATTAGGTAACCTCAGTCCAACACTAGTTGAGATGTGGTGTGCAAGGATTTTTCATTCCAATTTTGAGAGGAAGGTGGTCTGGTGATCATCTGTAAAAGGACTTAGCCAAATTTCATTATAGATCAAAGGGGATTTAAGTAGAAAAGTATAAGAATTCTGTTGCATTTTGGTGACATGTTGGAAGCTATTGTCTAAATTTGAAAATTTAAAAATAAAACTCCTCAAAATTAGGCAACTTCATGCCATGTTTTCTACAAACATCTGAGTCACACTAGTTTTTTTCTTTTTTTTTCTTTTGTGGTGGTATGTGTAGTTTCATGGCATAACAAAAATGCATTGGTGTGTCTGAATTGACACACGACATTCTTCCAGTCAGGTAAGTACTTATTGGTGAAGAATTTAGGGGCTTTTAGGGTTTAGTTTACAAGACATATTCCTTGATGTAAATTTGGTGAATTGCTGAAAAGAACCCATTTCTATGTAAGCACCACCCAATGTTACCCATCTATGTTAAGAATTGTCTTGCTACATATTGACTGGAATTGCTATACATGGCACAAGATAGTTAGACCCTCTATGGGACCCCATTAGCAAATGGATGTATCGCTACAATGAAGAGTTGCCCAAAGTCCTTCTACTTATTCCAACATCTAGAGGTCAGTGGCCAGCCTACATTCAAAGAAACCTAATAATTGGTGGGGATACTTACTTATTCATGCTCCTATTAATTATGGAGGGGGGGTGCCCACAGTTTTCTTTATATAATTCTTTTATAAAAGAAGGAGCCATTTGATTTGTCCACCACTAATATTTTTGGAACATGGGGCACTCCACAACATAGGTAGAAGCCTAAAAATATGCTTCTGTTCCCCAAAATAAAAGCATGCTTTGTCATGTCCTCCCCCACACCCCTTTACAAGTTATGTACATGTAAGTTGAGCCATGACCAAAAAAATAAAGTGGTAATTGGGAACGTCTTAGGGAAAACATTGAGAACTTGGGGAACATTTTGAGAACCTGATGGGAACACCTTGCGAACTTGTTGGGAACACATTAGGAACAAACAAAAAGCAAACCCCTGCCCACACAAAACCCAAAAGAAAGTTACTAAGCCCCCTGAGCCTTTATCATTGGCTGCATGAAATTTCTATTTCCAAAACACCATTTTCAACCTGGATTAATAAGTACTGGGTGTACTTATTAAGTTATATTGTCTTCACAAATGCATTTTTCTTAGATTGCAAAATTGAATTTTATTTTTAATACTTAAGATGGTGAAAATTGTAGAAACTTCCAATTTTGAAAAAAGGTTCATCAACAAAGTCCACCAGCCCACCTAGTGAAAAAGACTAATCCAAGGAACAACACTTCAAAGTCATGGATTATTGAGAAATTTTCCAATTATGAGTTGATCCATCATTGGACTAATTTGTCCTTTGCAAGCATGTGGAGATTTCGTGGCTGCTGGCAGAATAGATGCGTTTTTGTCATCTGACTTGTTAAATATATTCTTCATATTTTTATGTTTGGAATCTTCTTTTCTTGCTTTCTTGCAGGTGGGTCTTGATGGACTACAACAATGAATATTGTGTGAATATCACAATCTTTATATCAGAGTGTTGGGTTTGGTTTTGAGACCAATCTCGAGATTTTGTTCATAGGGCTCAGGTTACCGATTACTGATTTTCAGAAATTCATGACCAGGTAGTGATTTTCAACTAGCAGTTTTGAAGGCAACTCAAGACTGGCATTTTGTTTTTGGGGTGAAAAAAGTGAATATTATGTTACAGTATTTTCATTTTTCTGAAAAGTTTGGCAAATCTCCAGAAGAAAAAAATTGAATTTTTTTTCCCACATTTGGAACCTGATTTTGGTTTGGTAGCATTTTTTAAACCAGTATTTCAATTATTTAGATGGGTTCTAAAATTCTGCCATCATTTAATGCTAAATCCCTCTTAGGATGCTAGCCAATGACATAACATCAGAAAATTGAGAAAAGTACAACTGCTCCTGATGATCAACCAAGGAGCACAAAAGTTAGCACAAAGTTTGCAAATTGGAAATCCATTTTGTAATATTTTATGTCCATTTCTTAAAGTTTGAGTTGTTGTGAGCTTAAAAAAAACTCATAAGTTCCCTCATTTTAGCATCATATGCGTACTCTCATCATACCTGAATCCAAACAAAAACTGTAAATTGCTTAAACTTAAGGTTTTTGTACAGGGACTTTGTCACTGTAATTTGGAAATTTGTCAGGTTCTGAAGTTGAAGTTACGGTGTAGACATCTGTGGTCTAAGAGTATATATGTCCTCCATCTACCTGACTGGATCACAGTTCTCTTTTAAAATCCTGATACAGAGAGGACTTGAAGACTAGTTTGTGGGGGTGTTCATGAAGTCAGAATCCTTGTGGCTCAAGGACTTGAACTGGTACCCAGTTTCATGAAATGGTACTGGACTTCACTCACTTTAAGGCTACACTCAAATTGGGGATGAGACAAGGATTAAAGGGTCAAACTATGGGCCAAAGACAAGTTGACTTTACAGATAACTCTATTAAATATTTATTGTACACTGATTTTGTCACTGTGATTTAGAAATTTGTCAGGCTGCAAAATCGAAGTTTACAGTGTAGACATATGTGGTTCTGAGAGCTACACCTGTGTCCTCCATATAGCAGACTGGAACACATTTGTCTTTTGGAATCTGATACAGAGGACCATCTTGAAGACTATTTCTTTGCGGTGGCATGAAGTCATTATCAGAATCCTTGTGGCTCAAGGACTTGAACTGATACCCAGATTCATGATGCCTGGTTTCAGGCTCTTTAAGGCTACACTCAAATTGGGGATGAGGCAAGGATCAGAGGGTCAAACTAGGGCCCAGAGACAGGGTGACTTTATGGATAACTCTAATAATTATTTGTTGTACACACAGTTTCTGTTGCTATGATTTCAAAATTTGTCAGCTTGCAAAATTGAAGTTAGAGTGTAGACTATGCAGTCCTGAGAATATGTATGTCCTCCGTAGACCCAACTGGGTCACAAAACTCTGTCTTTTTAAACCCTGAAACACAGGACTTGAAAAGTATCTTTTGGGCAGGACACTAAACACCCCCTATGTACTTTGCGGGTGTCAACTTGCACAGTCCACCACTGTGCCCGCTTGGATCTGCCTCAGGGTTGGACTCACAGTAGCAAAAATAAATGAATAAACATGAAGTCAGAATCCTTGTGACCCTAGGAGTTTTGGGGGAAGTATGCTTGGTGTTCAAAACAAAAAAGAAAAAGTTAGCCTGGACTATCAAACTTGAAAAGATTGGTTTCTCATATATATATGTTATGTAGACAAGTTTGCTCATGTATGTTATCTAGACAACAAAAGTCAAAAAATTGTGCCAAGCAGTATTGTTCAGCTTTATTGACAACTGTGCACAGTCCAACTAGTGATTGCAATACACACCTGGACACACAAAGGAGTCTCTCATAGGTCCAACATGACCCTGGTGCAAAAGTCTCTTGTGCACCACAATATAATCAGTTGTGCTGCATAAGAAGACTTCAGAGTGCGAACACCCAAAAAAGTGCACTATCCTTGTCACCCATCCAAGCTACACTGCTCATGGAGCGTTCAGCATTAGAAAAGGCAGTGTACAAAGCCTGAGGGTGACTCAATTCTTGTTGGCTATTGAGCCCTTGAGAGTTTGACAACAGAGAAATGACCAACCGCCACCCATGATTGTCTGTTGCTGGAGCATTACAGAACTGGGGACCAAAATCAGTCCCAATCTATTGCAGATTTCAAGATGAGCACGAAATTTGTCACTTTACAAGATGTTCACACTAGTAGCCCTTTGGCAATCATCCACAAGAAGATTTAGCCAAATTTAGCTATAGACCAGAAACGAAAGAAAATAAATTCTAAGAATAATTTTGTATTTTTTGGTAATCTGCTGGAACCTGTTGTAAAAATCTGGCAATTGAAAAAGAAAAATCTGGCAAATTAGGGCCATGTTTCACAAAAGTGCTGTGAACCTATGTACCAAAATCACATTTTTCAGGATGAAAAATTTGCCCCAGACAAAAGTACTGGTGCACACTGCATTTTGCAACTTTTCAGATATGGAAATTCAGAAACTACAGGGGAAGGTGATTGAAACTATGTGCCATACATTGGGTCTTGTAGGTATTGTAAGTATATTTTAGGTATTGTAGGCACTACTGTAGTAGGTATTCTTTCAGATGCTTTATGTACTATTGTAGGTATAGTTTTATCATTAGTACTGGTTAAGTTATTATAATTTAGGAGCAAAGGCACTTTTCTATCACCCTCATTACACTTCCCAAGAACCTTGGATGGGATATCACACATTTAAGAATATCAAATCCACACATACATAATGACATTAAATGCAGTGCCGAGTGTGTACATAGGAATTTCATGTTCTACGTGGTCAAAGGTTGGGTCTTACATTAGTAGGTACTAATCATCCTTTGATCAGTCATTTAAGTTCCTACTATAATCCCAGATACCAATATCCCGTCATTTATTGTGGTGGTACTTTGTTTTGCATTTATGCTGCAGATTGTGGCATTAGGTTTCAGAGCAAAATCCGTATCTCACTGATCACTACATAGTATAGACTAGTACAATACAAGTCAACCCTCTAAACAAAAAAGTAGCTTTGAAGCAATCAATCTTCAAGCTCCTCTACACTACCCCATATGTTGATGAAGCCTACAACAATAATATAGATGGGTAATTAACTTTCATATATTGTTTAAATAGTTGAATTTAGGGTTTAGGGTTGATCTTTCTCATGGATGACCCTCATATGTTGACATGTGCGGTCACATGAAAGTTCATGATTTATGGAATGAATTGCAAGGGGGTACATTCAGAGATTAATCAGTCAAGAGTGCATTTTGAGAGTCTTGACACAGAGTCTTGAGTTTGTATTGACAAGATGAGCTATTAGTTCAAGATTAGCCAAAGATTGCTTAAATAGTGTTTGAATAATCTTGGAACAGCTCTCAAAAACATTGTTAAAACGATAAATTGTTAGAAAATATTTCTGAATTTTTACATTTATTGGATTATTTTTAAATGTGTCCACATGCTACATAATAGACTATAAACATTGTGATATAAATGTATTCAACAGTGACAGGACTTTGAAATTAAACATGATTTTTAACCATGTAAATTAAGCAATGCTTACACTTCTTGTGGCTCTTCAATTTGTGAATGCACCCAAGGTCAACTATATCAATTGTTAACAAAAAAGAATTTTGAATTTATGGTTGTCTTAAAATGTGATGAAGAACAACATCAAGTGAATAGGGACCATTGTTACAAGTTTAGGAACTCTTTTTTAGAATTTTAGTTGCTTCAAATTTTGTAGATTTCATTGATGCATCTTGGATAAGTGACTGTAAGGAAAAACTCACTTTATTTTTCATTCTACGTATTTCATTTACAGTTTAAAATAAGGACTAGTCAAATCTTAAAGGATTGGCCCCTTATATAATAATTTCTAATACAACTTAATTTGTCTGGACCAGTTTTGAGCAGTTATTAAAAATAAGAAGAGAACCCCAACCCTTATCAAGGCGGTTCTTAAGATTCACAACCAATGTTCTCAAGAAAATCAAATAATTGCCCTTAAAACCATCAATTCTTTACCAGTTCTTGATATGAAAACCACAAATTCTTCAAGGGTTTTGATTGAACAGTGGTTCTTTGATCCTTAAACATTACAAGAAAAGAAAAAACCAGGACTGGTGGTTCTTTATAAATTCAAATAAACCACACAACACTTGTTGGGACTTACACTACAAAATAGAAAAAAACACTGATGTGAACATCACCTCAAGAAAATGGGTTTAGGGTTTGATGTTTCACCTTGAAAATTTATAGCATTTGCAAATTCTCTATGCAAAAAAAAATTCAATGAAATTGTTGTTGGCAATAGGTTGATTCTCTGTAACTGAGCTGTACACTTAACAACTGACCTTTTCTTTAATGATTTGAACCTTCACATGATCACTGGGACTTGGTTGTTAGTCTTTGGATTTGATTGAGTGAAACTTCTGATGGGCTTTGCTTGAACTAATAAGTCGAAATTAGCATGTGCAAACCATGAACTTTTGCTGCAGACAGCTTTGAGTGGGGCCAATGGTGAACACTCTCCTTGGCAGATATTGTAGAGGAAACTATAATGGCCACTCCTGCTGCAGGTTTAGTAAAGGTATCCAAAACCAGTGGGCATTCTGGAACATGCCTGTAGGTAACTAACCACTACTGGTGCTGCAAGTGGGGTGATGATCAAGGACCAACGGGTGAGGACCTGCTTCAGAACTGGAATCCTGTTCCCCAACCTCTGCACCCAGTCCCGAGCTGCTTTGCCAGGATCTGCTCATGCTCATCTGCAGGAACAACCGGACAAACACACAAACACTGTGATGATCAGTCAGTTGGCCTGATGCTCTGAGCTCGGAGCATCCGGGCAGCTTGGGATAGTGTTTTGCAGGTCATGGACTAACATTTGCCTGATTGACAAAACTGTCCGGATAATTGTTTTTTAAAAAATTGGGAAGATTTCCAGATCTCCACCCATACACTTGCTTTAATATTCAGGGACTTTCCAAAAACCTTAAATGTGGGCTTTGGGACTTCTGTTCTTGGCCACTAGAGAACCAGCCCCGAGCCCAGATCTGGCAACAGGCCTGGCCGGCGGCAAAATCTGTAGTTTATTTTGTTGCTACTAATTCTAATACAAAAAGCTTATGATAGCAAACTTTCAACATGTAAATGCAAACCGAATTCAAAGCAAAGTCCATAACAAGATTGTAAGAATCTTCTATGCAGGTTGCCCGAACAAAATCATCATCCACACACTATTGCACATGAACTGCCCAAAACACCCTAAAACCATACTCCAACACATCCATCTCAGTAAGGCCAGAGTCAATGAACAGCATCTCCTGCATCATCCATTAGTAGCATGTTATATCAGGAAAAGACCATCCATTGGAAGTATGAAATGACTACAAAAGGATCCTATGGTTTTGGTTTGTTAGAACCTATGTGTGTGATTTTTAAACAGCAGCTTTTTGGGTTTATAAAACGATCTGCAATTTTTGGAGGCTAGTAGATACTTTAAGACTGGGGTTAGTTCCCATTCACCCAAATAAGATTAATAACTTGCCAACTAGGTACCCATGCTCACCTAGTGGGTTATTAGTGTAAGAGAAAATTGGGGAAGAACATAGTTTTAAGAAAATAATTCTAATAAGTACCCAATAAGACAAAATAGCAAGCGTGAAGAGGCTCACTTCTTTTTTTCTCTTTTGGGGAGGAAGGGAGGGAGAGGGGGTCTTTTTGGTTTGTGTTTTTGGAAGAGGGGGAACCAGTGAATTGAATGCTAGTTCACTAAACATTCAATAGTGAATGTTTAATCCCTTTTTATTTCAGGATTAACCAATAGGTAATGATAGAATCTCTACTTCAGATTTTGTTTGGTGATGCAACACATTTTAACACTACCACAATTTATCCCTTAAGGTTTGTTCAAAATAAAACTATCACAAGCTAAAACTTATCAAAGAGTGATTGTTGCATTTTCTTAAAAACTTTGAACTTACATGCTTAAAAAAGTTAAACCTATTTTATAAGGAACAACAGCTCAGTGTAGGTGCGGGTTTTAGTTTTAGCTGTAAGAAACAGTTTCTAATCTAAATTGAAATCTGGCTTTAAAAGTTTTTTGAACCTCTGGTCTAAATATCCCTTGAAACCTAACCCATAACCAAGACATGAACCTACCAGGGTTGGATATGAGTTATTTGCGGATGCAGCCCAACTGAGTTTATGTCGGGTTTCACCCTGGTAACCTCTCCTGTGAATATAGGTTCTGATTGGTAGGTAGGACAATAGTTGGTGGCTGTGCAAGTGGATGCATGTAGATGGTTAGTAGACAGGTAACTGCCAGTGGGTTCTTAGTAGGTATGTAGCAAAAGTATTAACTGAGAACCCAATGGAATTGTCCACCCACAATCCATTCCTCCTGGTGGGCTAGTGGTGATGGTTTTCTCTGGCCTCACAACAAGAGAACACTCACTTCCTTGAACATACATGGTACAGGTATGCTTAGGGTCCCCCTCCCACACTCTTGTGTCTCAGGTTTAGGGTTTAAGCTGTAGGAATATTTTCCATCTGTCTGTCATTGAAATGTTGGACATGTAGGGGCCTATTACTGTCAACTTCCATCTGAACACTCTGTGCTTGATGAAACCACCTAATCAAAGCAAAAGGAAAAGCAAAGTGGTTGATGGATTGTTTGCATAGAGAGTGTGCTCTTTGTGTCCCACATGCGAACACAAAACTGCAATCCTATCATTTTGTACTACCACACTAGGTCCCCATGCGTCGTCTCATTTTATTGCCTAATGAATAATGTGGAGATGGTATAGACCCAATTTTGTTATGTTGAAGTGTTTCATGGGCAATTCATGAAAGAGTAGGGTTAAAGAGGTGAAATGATACAAATCACAAAACACTATTGTAGCTTGTGCTGTTGGACCAAGTGTGAATAGGCCTATGTCTCAACAACATCCATGATGTAGCTGCTCAAAGTGTGAACAAGATCTTGAGGATAAAGCCGAAATTGTGAAAAAAATGTTTTAAATTAATTTTCAGTGAAAATTGTACTCAAATTTCAATATCTCCCACACCAGAGGTCTAGTGTATCCTATGTCGTTGGCCCAAGTGTCAATTGGTTACCCAACTAATTTTTCCTTCCAAAACCATTTCTTATAATTTAAATGAATTTCCAATGATGAAAAATACTCAAAATTCAAATTCTCTCACATTTTAGGTCTAAAGATTTCCAACTAATAAGTCCTTCTCATTGTGAGCTTTCCAACAATCCAGAGCGTGTCCAAATTTCCTTATAACTATTAGTTTTCATTTAAATGATTTTTTAATGGCAATTTTGTTCAACATTCAATAACTTGTCCACCATAGGTTGACACATTATGAAAACAGTATACATATGCTCATTTCCTGCTTTCCAATGGGACCAAAAGCACAGCAGGAGGTGGAATGGTTTGGGAGATCTCAACATGAAAAAAACAAACAAACAATCTTCCTCCATAGATAGTTATGGTTCAGCATTGCACAGACAAAATAAGCAAACAAGTTGCTGAATGAGAATGGCCCCGGGTGGATGAAAGGGACCTGCTGGGCCTAATGAAATACTCAATTATAAATTTTGTTTAGATCCATACATCATAAAGCACTACAAAGTTTTTTTGTGTTGTATTTGAACACACATGCCCCACACAGAAGCTTTGTTCAACAATTGAAGGAGCCTTTGGCTGATAACATGCAAACCTTCCACCATTTGAATTTTAAGACCTTTTGTGTTTTACAAGCTGAGGAAGGCCTGCTCTCACAGGCCTCCCCTCACCCTTGGGCTACCGCCCTCAAGGCTATAACTCTCAATTTAGATGAGGCCCTGGGGATCCAGCAGGCCTTCCCCTATGCAAAACACCCTTTGAAAACTCCAGCCCTACACAGGGTTCCCGCACAACACCTCCTTGTGAAGTAATTTCAGGAAACGTGGGAACTTAGTACTAATGCAGTGGTGGTAAGTAAATTATAAATTTGAACCCTAGTACTTTTTTAACCCTGACAGGAGGGCTACTGCGAACCAGCAGCAAAGCTGGTAATTTCACTGGAAATTGCAAAATTTAGACAGAGAGACCCTGATTTACTTTTAAGATGTGATAATTTATTTCACTCTTTTTGAGTGGCCTCTTGGTTGTTACACTTTAGTCTGGTGAATATTAAATTTGGATTCAAAGACCCTGATTTACCCCATAGTCTGACCCTTGAGGATAGGTGATTTATTATGTTTTCAAGCAACTCCCAAAAATGCTTTGGGGTTTTGACCATGGTAAACTGAGGGTGCAAGTGTAGCTGCTAACTTTACCCAAGGCAACTGAGGCAAGGTCCAATCCGTACATGGGAACCAGTTTCGAACACCAGTGGGACTGACACGAGGTCAGGTTTGTCAGTTTTCCAACTTCCCAATTAGTTCCCAGGTAGCAACGGTAACGGGGTCTGCTAGTTCCCAGGTAGCAACAGTAACAGAGTCTACTAGTTCCCACGTAGCAACAGTAACGGAGTCTGCTGCTGGTCTACTGCTACTGTTGGTGGTGGCACTTGGCAGACAATCCACGTTACGGGCTTCCATAACGGGACGGGTTTGCAAGTGCGTTCGCGCACCCGACCAGCTGCAGCGATGCTTGCAGTCTAGTCGACGAGCTTGGGATCGACCCCGAGCTCGACGGGTGGGTTTTGCAGTGAAGCTCGGGGTTATATATTTTGTGTGATATGTTTTGTAAAATATTCTCAATGCCGGTAGTGAGATTTATAACCTCGCTGCTGCTGCTGCTGCTGCTGATGTCCGGGAATAAATCTGGTTGTGGCAGTGTGATTTAATATTCCTCTGCCGGCCGGAAAACCAGCGCCTGAATTGAGAAGCAGGGGCATCATATAAGAAATTGCGGCGGCGGAGTGTTTACAAAGAGGCGGAGGACTTGGACTCGTATCGTTGTCGCATCCAAGCTTTAGATGCTGCTGTTGCAAGTTGGGTCTTCATTGCTCTACAGTCTTGTTTCCTGTTGCTAGTCCTTTCGACGTCACATTAAGACCTTGTTATCTGTGCACACTAGAGAGAGAGCTTTGGCAAAACCTACCACTGCTTCCAGCGCTGAGAGAGAGAGAGAGAGAGAGAGAGAGAGAGCCCACTAGAGATCAGCTGGTCCAAGAAATGGGACGGCCTCAGAGATATAGGGGAGTGCGACAGCGGCACTGGGGCTCTTGGGTATCGGAGATTCGTCACCCTGTCTTGTACATTCCTTGACCCATGTCCTCCCCCTTTCTTCTGTCTCGGCCAGCCGTCCCGCCCATTAAGCTAGCTAGCTCGAGCAGCGCGTTGATTCTTCTCGGTCCTCATGGCCTCTTGCCATCGGCCGTAGTACAGTACTATTGTACCAAATTCTTTTAAGATCATGCGTCCTGGAGAGGTTCTAGCATCTTGTATCTTTTGAATGTCGCGGCTGTACAGTTCTAAAGATCGTGCTATTCGAGTCCTACAAGCTAGTAGTGCCAGTTTCAATAGCCTCGACAGCAGCTTGGACTCGAGTCTAATGTCGTATTCTTATATCTTGTCTCGAGGATCTGCCCTGGGCTATCACGATATTCAGTCTGGAGTCTTCCGAAATATATATTGCAAATCGGCAACAACATTTTTCCCGAACAATTTGAAGATTAATCTTCGGACTAGAACTTGACTTTTGCAATGCGAAGCTGAAATTCTAGAGTTCATCGACATCCTTGCATGCGGCGCTATTCGATGCGTTTCATGGGTATTGCATTGCAGCTAACTTTGTTACCTAGTTGGTACCAGCAGTGGCGATGGGCCTGTTTTGCAGGTTTCAGAATTGTATCCGATCTACTGAAATGCGCAATTCCAGTGTTCGATCTCCCAAGCGGAATTCTCAGTTGTTATTACGGTGTCCATATTGTGTGGGATACGTTCTGATTGCTCCCGTGCAGTAAAGATTAGAGCAGCTTGTCCTTCGGGGTATTAGGAAAGCTCGCAATGCTCGCAAATGTATGGAAGAGAACGACGATCATGATGTCCCGGTGTTGCAATTGTTGGAGTCTTTCCTGCAGCTAAGTATGTGCGTATGCTTGCTGACTGCTGCCTGGGTTTCTGCAGGAAGACTAGAGTCTGGCTCGGGACTTTTGAAACCGCTGAGGATGCGGCGACGGCGTATGACGAAGCGGCTCGACTGATGTGCGGTAATCGAGCGCGGACCAATTTCCCGTTCGACCCGAACGCTCCATACACTCCCAAAACACAGATGCTGTCCGCAACTTTGAGTGCAAAACTCCATCGCTGGTACTTAGCCTCTCAGGATAAGAACAACGTGCTGCAGCTGCAGCAGCAGGCCACGCCCGGGGCCAAGAAGAATGACAAGAGCAGCAGCTGTAGTACTATGGAACAGTCTCTCACGTGTTTGTGCCTGGACGCGGAGCAATCTAACCTGGGGATATGGCAGAAAAAGACAGGCAGGCAGGCAGAGGCTAACTGGCTAAGAAAAGTACAGTTTGATAGCTGCAGCAGCAACTCCTCGCCACAACTAAAGCCTGATCAACCAGCTGGCGCAGCAGCCGGTTCACAGATCAGTTCCTACATGAGTGAGGAAGATAAATTCGCTTCGGAAATGATCGAGGAGCTCCTCGGATACAACTCTGCTGGTCAATTTCAACTCATGTCTCCGTCCCTGTCTGATTCCAGCTGTTGCAGCAGCACCACGTCAAGTCTCACAGCCTCCTCATGAACATGATCCAGGTATTAGTCTTTTCAGCTCTCGATCTGCCTGCTGCATGTAACTCTTTCATGTCTAGAACGGGCGCCGCCGGGTTTGTTTTCTGATGCTCTTGCATCAGCTGCAGGGGGTTTACGGGAGGAGTGCATTATTAGATCAGGTAATTGTCAGTATTTCTGCAGCGAAGTTCTAGAATTAGTAGAGCGGAGATTGAGTTTCGAGCTGGGTTTCTTTTTCGTTTTGACAGGTTTTGATCCCTCGTCAGCCGACCGACGAAGTACGCGATCGCACACTTGTGTAGCTGGTACCTGGAGAGGAATGGCGCAGACGCAGGGCGGCGATGATGATTACATCAGTCGGCCTCGGTCGTTCCTCCAGATCAGAACGTACTGCAATTTTGAAAGTCATGTCACGACCTTGGGAATTCATATTCCTCTCTAGAAGTTCCGTGATTCATCTTTTCAACGAAAATGCAAAACTTGATCAGGATCACAGCCGGCTGCAGCAGCGTATAATATAACAGGAGCAAGTAATTCTAGATCATGAGCAATATATTATGATATAGTTTCAGACAAGCTCAACGAAAATTTCTGAGTATATATATACACTCCAGTGTACTAGAATATATAAGATGTTGCTGCTGCAGCAGCAGCAGCGTCGTCCCCGCCCGCGAATAACCCTGCATAGCTATAAGCTCCAGCGAGCTAGAGCTCAACAGACTGTTTTTGTTTCCGTAGATATCTTGTCAGCGCCATGTCTAGTAATTCCCCATGTCTAGTTCCTCGTATGTACTATCCGCGTGTAAATGGTGAAAGACTAGCAGCTAGAGAGCCCTCCTGCAAGATTCGCAGTACATGAGATGCGTGCAAGAAGAGACTCGGACATGAGCAGCTAGCTAGGTCGCATGCAGTGCACATGTAAATTATAGCAGTAGATGCATGTAACACTCGCGAGCTCATGGTCCACTACTAGCTTCATCCCTCACGGGCATTGTAACTTCAAACACTAAATTGTAATTGAAGTCGAAGGACGCTCACCGCGCCTACTCTTCGATTTTTCAATAGAATAATGTCAATATATATAGAACTACTGCTGCATTCCACTGCACTAGTGAAGCTGCTCAAACTTGTCGTTTGTCGCACTGCATATATTATGCGGATATGAAATGCATGTTTCGGAACCGAAATCTTGTCCGACAGCTCTCAGCTCACCAGCTTCAGAATTACCAATTTATCATATTACAATGAGCTTAAGTCGATCTTTTCTGCATAGATCCGCCTTAATTAGGTTATCTTTCCACTAAGTTGCTGTGTTCACGGATTTTGCAACCACAGCAACTTTCTATTATGTTTTTCCAAGTAGGTGTGCTCACAGTCATCTCACAGTTCTACCCGTCAAGTATTGACCAATAGCAAGAACTATGAGAGCTGTGAGTCGCATTGTGACTCACCATACAATGGCATCTGTCATTTTTTTTCATGAGAACATGTGTTCCAAGAGTTCTTCGCATGCAGTTCTTCAATGGAAAAGGACTGTCCGTGCAGCAAGAAACAAGGCTGTATGTCAGTAACTTTCCATTAGGCTGGTGTGATCTGCACAGCACACTCTAGTGTGTAACTGTGATCATAGCAACCTAAGGGAAAGAAACCCTTACAAGTTTAAAAACTTCACAGAACGGAACTCTCGAATTATATAGAATGTAATCGTAGTAATGGCGGACCTTCCGCCATAATTAACGTTTTTGGATTAAATGCAGAATGTTATTCGAAATTCCTGATTTTTTTGTACTGGAAAAAAATTTGAAAGTGTAATTCCTTAAACTTTGGGGAGGGAACTTGACTTCGCGACAGCTAAGTTGAATCACAGATCGCTGTAGCTGCTGAATGTTGAAATGAGGTTTCTCACAGTATGGACGACGTTTTCGCGTCTCCAGCGGCCAGATAGATTAAAATGTTAGCTGATACAGGACTTGAATAATGTATACTAAGATCTAAAAATTGGATGGTACAAGCGAGCGAGAAGAGAGAAAAATTATAGACCCAGCGAAAAAAAATGACGGATCATAATAATTATAATAATAATTTCAGTATCAGCTTGCAGGCTCTAGTCGGCCTGACAAGCTAGCTGTGGGACCAGACCACTGTGCCTGCCTGCGCGCAGACCTAGGAGCGAGAAACCGAGAAAACGGAAGTCGAAGGTGAGTGAGAGCGTCATTAATGACTAGAAAAAGTGCACCTGCGCCAAACACAAGTGCCGAGGTTCCAGCCACCTTTCACGGATCATAAGCACCAGTAACAGAAAACGGACCCCCCTGGCCCCTGCTGCATTCTGTCAGACCAACACTTCTTGCAGTCAGCAAAATTGCAGCCACCTGACTGACTATCACTGACTCACTGACAGTCAGCATCGTGTAAGTAACACTGTATCTGTGTGTGTGTTTGTCATGTGTGTGGGTGGGTGGGACCCCACCATGATCACTGCTGCAGCAACACATAAAACAAGTTCGATTATAATAATTCTTATAACACAAGGAGTTTTCGTACAACTCCCCTGTGTGCAATGTGCGAAAGCTCTCAGTTATCCCTCTCCGAAAATCCCTCTTAGAACCAATGTCAAAGGGAAAATTGGTTTCCTCAAATAGATGCTTGAATCGAACCAGGGAAGAATTACCAACTTCCCCTTTGACATTGGTTCACAGTACCCTTCTAGATGGCATAATTGAAACTTTCTCTGTGATGCTTCCTGGGAATGTTGTAAAACTCCGTGTGCTGCTAAATTCCCTGCTACTCCGTCTTTAGTCTATTCTTGGAGGTAAAGTTAGACAATTCTCACACAAGGGAATCATCCAAGAGCTCCTTGTGCATCAGCAGCTGCTTGATCGATCATGCCTGGCGATGCTGCATCGATCCACCAGCTCCAGGCTCCAACTGATGATCTGCTGCACGATGACGGTCTGCTACTACACATGAGCTGCATTGTTCACAGCTTATACAGTAGTCTTACTGTGCTCTAGTACTAGTGATCATGAGCTTGACCTGGACCTTGGATGTCAAGTAGCTATATTAAGTAGAGGTTGCTGACCTGAATCTATCCCATCGCTGTTTGCAAAGTGAAAATTGTCTAGGCTCCGAGCTCAATAATCGCCACGCTCGCGGACTTTTGGAGTCTGAGCGGGGATGCAGAAACCAATGGCGAAGACTAGGAGATCATCGTCAGCAGCAACAACTGCTGCGGCCTTTTCTCTAATTATCTTGGCGGCCGCACCTATTTTTCGACTCCGAGGACCATCCACACTTTTCCTATTACGAGCGTGGCGGCGGTTCTTTGATTTTTCAATAACCTCCGGATCCTTGTATTAAAATAGGGTATCAAAGAACCGTCGGTTCCTTGTATCTAAAATCAGAATCAAGCAACTGCTGGCTCTGAGTATTTAAAAAACCAGAATCAAAGAACCTCCCCTTCTCAAATTTTGGGTGGTTCTTTGATTTTTTGTTAATAATCTCAGGTTCTAATTTTTTGGTTTCTTTTTTTAAAATAAACTTCAGAATCAAAGATCCTTCAGCTTTGGGTTTTTGCAAATTTCAGATTCACTGAACCTGCGTGGGTTGCGGGTTTTTTGAAATATTCACAAATAATTAACAACTACTGGTCTGGTTTTGGGTTTTTGAAATTTTTCAGATTCAAAGAACTGAGCCGGTTCGGGGGGTTTTCAGAAATTTTTCAAAGAACCAGTGGGTTTCACAACATAACTGGCAAAGAACTAGTGGGTTTCATGAAATATCCGGCAAAAGATTGTCAGTTTAGGATGGGTTCTTTGATTTTGTGGAACCCCAGTTAAGGGCTACTGATTGATTCTATGATTTTGAGAACCGCAAGTCAAGGGTCAGAGCCGTTCTTTGATTTTTGAGAACTGCTGATCAAGGTATTCATTTACCCTACCCTTACCCACAGGCTGCCCACATGTTCCAAGTTCCAAAATGATTCTAGAACCTCCCACCCTGGTTATTACCAGTGTTGGACATGCAATATACTTCAAATTTTAATATACCAACTAGGTAAGGGGGTAAATACAATTTTTCAAAAAAGCATCAGATGAGTAATTTATGTATGTTTAGGCTTATCTAGACTAGATGTAAATTATGTAGGCTTTGCAAAATTATGAATTTGGGTAATTTAGGTAAATGACAAACATGCACGCCACTCATAAGTTACTAAGCCTGTTAGGATTAAAATCTTCAAAGATATTCACCCTATACATACCATGTGGGTAGAAGTAAGTAAACATAAGGTATTTCTAAAAATATTTACACAAGTTGAGCACATTTCAAAGTGGAGAAGTTCAAGTACTTGTGCAATTGGAATTGCAAACATAAATGTGGATTTCCAAATACCCTACAAAATAAAAAACAAAAGGGAGTGGAACCAATCAATAGCTTTAAAAATATATTCATAACATTCTTATAATGGTAGATGGTAGTCAAATCCAAAAACATAAAGACCTTGATGGAATTTCTTAGTGTTAAACTAATGAGCTTTATAAAACAGAATTTCCCTCCAAAATTTTGGGAGGGAATTTTGTATTCAAGAGGGATTTTTCATTTTGCAACAAGATTTTCCAAAATAGAAATTCCCCTATCTTTAGATTTTAAGTAAATCATTCTATCATCTAGGTTATATCTTTTTATTGAGGTTTTTTTTTTAAAAAGTTTGGAATAAAATTAGATTTAACTTTTTCAATATAAAGGTAGAATTTTCATAACCAAAATTATAAAAAGAAGCATTACAAAACAAATAGAAATACAAAAAATAAAAGATTTGAAAGATTTAGAAACTAATACAAAATATACTTGATTGAAATGAAAGTTCATGTCAAAACAGAAACAAAACAGGATGAAATAACATCAACAAAGTCATGTAAACAAAGTTTAAATTCAAAATGTGCACAATAATCTCTTTGTCTCTCCTTATTCAAGGGGTGATTTACCGTTGTTGCTAAAGAGAGTGAGGGATCCAAACCTTGAAAACAAAAAAAAACTTAATAACAAATTTACACATTTAATTAAGACACAAAAATGAAAAAACAAAATTTGAATCACAAAAGACACAAAATGTACCCTCAATTGTTTGATTACTTCTTGCTCAAGACTTGAAAAAATTGTAATTGATTTCTCTTGCACACAACTTTTTTCATTCTCCTTGTTTCAAGGATGACCAACCATTCTTGTCATCGCCAAAAAGAATGAGGCTTTTGAACCCTACAAACAAAAAAGATCAGCAAAAAAAAACACAAAACAAAAACACAAAAATAGAAAACAAAAAAATTCTCAAAAATAAGCAAAATGTACCTTCTGTTTTTTGAATACTTCTTGCTCTTCAACAAGGGCTTACTCAAAAGTGAAAGCATGATCATCATTAATCTCGCCTGAAATGATTATCTACATAGCTTGGTTTTGAATATCCTCATTGGTGCAATTATATCTATAATAAAAATATGACTAATTACAATTTTCTAGCACACAAAAAAAGAAACTGATACACACAATTTGAAGAATAGAAACTTAGTTTGCATGGACTTTGGGATCACAATGCCCAAAAACCTTCATACCATAGTCCAGAGGTACCTAGGCTTTTAACATCCTTGTGATTGCAATGCCACGACCTATTTTGTTAATGATTTTTCTTCACTTGAATTTTGTAACAAACTTGCAATCATGCATTTACTTAGAAGGAACAATGTATTTTTACCCACCAAAGTGTTTGTGAACCACTCTTTCTCTAACAATTCCAACCTTGTCTTTGGAGTAAGAAGTAACGAATGAAAAAGATAATCATGCCACTTAGTTTGGTGCTCCATCAAAACCTTGTATGTATGGACAACATCCGGGATGTAACAATTCATAGGAGGTCTATGATCATCCATACCCCTCACATCAAATTTCCATTTTTCCTCAAACCTTGTTGAAACCTATAAAGAAAAAAAGAATTTCAAATTTTAATTACAAAATATTTTCAATGTAACATTAAACAACCAAACTCATAAAACTATATAATAAACAAAAAAACTCATCTCAGGTAAACACCAAACTCATCTATATGAAGGGAAAAATCGGTGTCATTCACATTTTTAAGTTCATTAGCACCACGGATTAAAAATTTTGTGTGCAAAAATAGCCAAACCTCATATTAACACCATTAGGTGTGTTCATCTAACATTTGTCTTTAGAAAGCATTAAACATTCCTCTTGAATTGAAAAAACATTATTTATTTATTTTTTCAACCAAAACCAACTACAATCAATCTTTTGATTATTTGGTTTATAACAACTTTAACACACCAATACACAAGGTTTGTTTGAATGTTAAATTTTGCAATAGATTTTTTAAATAGGGTAGAGTTTACTTTTTCTCTAGCTCTGATTACTTGCCCAAAAGCCCTAAACAGGCTTGCAATGCTAGAACTAAAATGTTAAAAAAATAACATCAAAAGTAACATAAAAATAACAATCAATCAAACAATCAACAAAATATTTGGTGTCAAATTTGTGAAGCTTGCCAATTTTTTTTGAATATCAAACATTTTATATCATCTCCATGCATTGAATGCATTCTTCGCCCAAAATTCAAAATGCACATTCCTCCTCAAGCCTCCTACTTTCACAATTTTAATTTTTTTTAAGTCAAGATCTTGAAAACACGAGTTTGGGTGAAAGCACACTATGGTGAACCCTTTTGAGGCACTTTTGGGTCTAGTAATATAATACATATAATATAATTGTTCCAAAAGCATGGTACATTTTATTTTGGCTATCAATTTTGGTTGTTGCGCTCTATAATAGATTTTTTTACAAAACTAATGTTATGTAGTATTATTTAAGTAATAATAATAAATTTCATCATTTATATTGAAAAGAAGGAAAACGTAGTGTATGTAAACGGTGGCCGTGTAATAGCCGTTGTGCGCATCTCGACATCTAGTCTAACTATGGAAAAAACTCTCCCTAACAAAGGAATTCTAGAAAAACTAATAAGAGAAGGGAAGAGCTTGGCCTTTTATACAGTCATTAACAAGCTAAAACCCTAAACAAGCCATTACCCTAAAATATCTAATAACATACAGTAACCTAAAAATGTACATTAACCCTAAAAGGCATGATTGGCATGCCCGTAACTGGCCATCATGTACGAGGCCATGCATACAAGCATGACAACTATTATGCTATTAGGTGTTTTAGGGTTATGGCTTGTTTAGGGTTTTAACTTGTTAATGGTTATATAAAAGGTCAAATTATTCCCTTCTCTAGTTATTTTTTCTAGAATTATTTTGTTAAGGAAAGTTTCCTCCATAGTCAAACTAGATTTTTAAATGTTCATGGCAGCTATTACATGGCCATCATTTACATACCCTATGTTTTCTTTCCTTCTTTTCAATTTAATTCTAGAAAAAACTACTTTCTATTGCTTAATGTTGAAAGTGGGAGATTTATCCTAACTTTGAATTTCTTAGGTTTCTTTTGCTTGCTGGTTTCTTGTGTTCTTGAATTATTGTCACTTCTTTTTCTTTTTATACTCTTGTACTGCAGCTACAATAGGAACAACAACAACCATAACTAGCTACAGTGTAAGCGAAGGAAAAGGAACACTAGAAACAAACTACAAGCTGTGAAGTTCGGAGTTCCGGAGTTTTGGAAGGAAGAAGAAGCGAGTAGCTCCAAAGCTTATTTTATTGCTAACTTTAGGTCTTGGGAACACGTACACACACATACACAAGGTTTGATTGTAATACAAGATCTGCACCAAGTGATGCAACCCCATATACACTTGTTTTCCTTGTACATGGGTTTTGAAGTTAGCATCTAGGTTGTGCACTCCTGTGTGTTTTTGAGCTTGTAATCATGTAATGAGTAGCCCTTGTAGTAACTTTAGAAAAAGAAGAATAAAATTTTTAAAAACACAGTAGAAGAAACAAAAATTTTTCTCTTCTTTTCTACATGCCATCATCGCAGAGCTCACGGACATGGACTACTCTATAGCATTGCCGCCGGTGCAATTCGTCACAATCCTAATCTGTTTCATTCTGCTGTTCCATTTTGTCCAACTTCCATTGCCGTTCCATCCAACGTCTATCTCCGTTCCATTCGACGTTGTTGCCGTTCTATCTGACGTTCGTCCCCATTCCATCCGACATTTGTCCCCATTCTGTTTAACATCCATCGCCATCTATCCATCCAGTTTCATCCGTCTGGCCCCTTCCATCCACTAACGTCCGTTCATAAATATCCATCCACCGATGTTTATTCGTGGCCATTCATCCCCATCAATGCACCATATTCTTCAAACTATACGTAATGTTAGAACTTTATAGTTAGTGCTCTATATTGCTACAAAATTTTGGGGCATAGGATAACACCATGTCCTTAGATGATGAGAGCACTATCGTTTAGCCAGAGCCAAGGTATCAACTACAAAGTAACACACAATCATTTGAACCGATTTCTTTAAGCTCACGATCTTCACGACATCAAGCGTCTATAGTGCCATTGTCATCCAATACAACTCCTACTAGGAATTGAAGTTCAAGTTACAGTACATCAATGGTACATCAAAGTCCATTTGGAAGGGTTAATCAGTGGGGTACACCTGTTGCTGCACCAGTTTTCACACCATCACCATATATTTTGCTGCAAGCCCTAACCTCTACACCCATATACACCATGGAGGTCAACAATTCCTCTAGGAGAATTGAGAAGTTTAGCGGAAGGCTAGGTACCATTTCTTTGAAGGAATTCAAGGCAACTTTCTCAACTATGGTTTGTGAATTAAAACTCAAGTATGGTGTTAATTACACCAAGGCATTCGCATTCAAACAATTGGCCCGTTATGTGCACTATGATGCATTGGATGTCTACGAGCAACATTCTTTGAAAATTTTGGGCGTCACCCAAATCCCTAATCCAACTTATGCCATAGCCATCGCCACCGCCTCTCAAGTTGCACTGCAAGCTTCCATTGCACATCATGGGACTATGCCCAATAATCCCAATCCAATACCTACTTCAATAAACCTTTCTCCTCAACAATTCATTAAACATTCTTCCCACCATTGATGCACCAACTTTTGTTAATCCAATGGGGAAATTCTTTCGAATTCTTGAGTTAGAATTTTTGGTTAAGAATTCTGAAAAAAATTTGTAGCTCGCCACCTTCTCTCGGCAAAAGGATGAAACCCTCAAGGTGCTCTATAGGAAGCTTCTCAAACTTAAAGAGGATTCTCAGAGCATCACAAACCTGGAAGCTACCCATCGATATCTTTGTTCGTTGGAAGGTACTCTGACACTCCATGCATCGGTTTTATAATGGGCTTTTACAAAATTTGGAGACTCGTACACTTTGTTGGATGTGTACAACATATTTGAAAAGCTAAAATTGGCTAATGCACACTATGAAACCGGTATTATGATGCCTCCATCATGTTCAAGGCCTCATCCTCCACCAGCTGCGCCAACTAGATCATCATATTCTTCTTCAAAGGCTAAAGCAGTGCACTTGGTTGCACCCATCCTACCTTCTTGTAACTACTATGGCGATCCTACCTACAAAGCTAATGAGTGCAACATTCCTTCCGAAGATCTCTTTTGTGATTATTATGGGAAAGAAGGACATCAAAAGTTGTTTATTTTACCAAGTTCCCAGACCAGAAGCAACTCCGATTACCACGGCAAAATCTACCAGCATCTTTCACTGCCCCTCAACCAAAGCCAAGGCACCTTAACCTTCCACTCATGCTTTCCCCACCAAAGGTAATTCCAGTAAAAATGTTAAGAAGAAGGAGCACAATGCTGACAAGAGGGAGGTGTTTCAAGCCCATGCCGCTCAAGTTCAAATTTTGCAAAATGAATTCGAATCATGGAGGGCCCAACTTGCTAATCTAAAAAGCAAATCTTCCCAACTAGGTAATCATGCCCAATTTGTACAGGGTTCAAGATCACAAGAAGGACCTCCTAGGTTATTCTATGGCCTGTCACACGGTGCCATGGTTGGGGAGTATGTTCTTTCCAGTGCACATAATTTTAGTCTCACACCAGAATTTGCCACTTCTTTTTGCCCTTCCTATTTCGTGGCACAAGAAGCTAATGTGGCACCCAAAGTTTTTGCCAGTAAGTAGGTAATTCAAACTAATGGGACTCACATCTAGTTCAAATCCTATTACCAAGGTTAGAGGAGTTTGAACATTCATGCCACAATCTTTTGGTCCTCTCAACACAGAAGAAGAACACACCTTGTTGGCGAGTGCGGAGGAGACTACTACACCACAAGTTGCTAGGGCATCAAATTCTCATGTCTCAGGAGTACATGTACATTAGGAAAACAGACAATTTTCCACTGATCAGCTTATGGAGTGCCAACTTCAAATGCATGAAGTGGCGTAAAAACTTGTGTGTACATCGTTGTTTAGTTTTTAAGATTTGAAGCTAAGCACCAGGGACATAATTATAGTATTAAAAGATACCTTGAACACTACATCAGGTCTTCTACCAATCCTTGATCCACATGCTACAAAGGTCCCATCCAACACCTTGGAAAGACACTCAATTAGTTCACGTGTTGTAGATGGCGTTCGTAATCTAATCACTAGTTGTAGCATGCTTAAATTAGTGGGCCCTCCTACGTCTGATTCTACATTCACATATCAAAAGGGAGCTAAGAACACCTCACTTATGGATTTGTTACTCGACAAAGGCATTGTGGATAGCCATTCTTTCCACAAAGTCTCTCATTCATTTCCAAAGGTGGTGCCTAGTGAGAGAACTTCCATCCTCACTAGAATTGCCATTGTCAACAATACTAAGTCAGTAATCTAGGTGGGAGGACATACACCTAAAATGGTACTTCTCAATATAGGTGCCCAACCAATGATTCTTGGAGTTCAATTCGCCAAGAAGATGGGCATGTTCGATTCCAAACTAGGGAAATTTAAGTGGCAAATTCGCACCACTAGTGGGAGCGTAAAGGAAGTACTTGGGGAGAGCTCAGATTTTATTACACTTAATTTCAATGAAGGTACAATGCTTTGCCTATAGGTCAAATATTTAGTCACCAATGCCACCAATCACGATGTGCTCATTGGGCAAAAGGCCTTGTTTCCACTAGATTTCACAATTGACAACTAGTTCGAGCATGCATTATACTAAATGGATTGGGAGATTGATGGCCACCACCTAGGATACATACCCTTTGATTTACATGGGAACCGTAGTCCTATGGCTCACCATTGTATGCTCAAGGAAGCACACACTATTTCCTACATCCAACAAATTAGCCACGAGTGGATAGAGGGAGACACCTTACGCCCAAGCTATTGAAAGCTTGAGGGTGGTTCCTACTAACCTTCAACATGGACCAAAGGTGCTACAGAGGTTCAAAGTAGCCCACGAGCCCTTGATCAAAATTTTGTCTAGTTTTGAGAACATGGAAAACCATGGCGAACTGATTAAACCAATACTTCGTTAACTAATCACCTGGACACTGCCTAAGGAAGGGATTACATTACTAAAGTTCTTTGGTGGTATTGGTATAGGTCTCGAAACCCTATTATAGTCAAGGATGGTGGTTCAAATTGATCCTATTGCAAACCAAGTGGTGGCATTAAAAATGATGGAGCTCACAACTAGATTTCCACAACCGTTTGCAACCACCACCATGAAAGGCAAGTTTCACTTTCTTACCCTTCGACATATAACTAATTCAAAAGAAACATATGGAATTACTTGGCCCCGTGAACCTCATCATTTCAGGTTAGGAGTGTCAAGGATTTTTAACAACTAGATTTGGAGAAGGCTTTAGTGACACAAAATCCGATCTCTTCACAAACATGGTATGATTGATCACTTGGGTTCAATCCATTTCTTTTGCGCTTGGTTATATAATTGAGAACACCCCTTCTCAACTTGACCGAAGGGAGAAAGTCTAGGAACACTACATGTTGGTCAAGCATTACCTTGGAGAGCCGTTCCTACTCGATGCCGCACATTGTGGTTCTTATGCACACCAGCTACGCAACTGGTGGACTAACCTTGCACCATTCTCAGTTTTGTAGTTGGTTGTAAAATACACCATTAGAGACCCCAACCTACAGGTTTCTCACATATAAGATGATCAAAACTCCTACCAACCAATTATAAGGCAAGAAAAACCCTAAATTGGAGCGTAACACTCTATTAAAGATAAACATGGACCTGAACTCCCTTACATGGTTATTGGTAACCTGTGTACTCTTTCAAATGTACACAACACTAGCACTGATTCAATCAACTTATAGTTCTGGCAATACATGGCACCCTGACCAAGTACACTTGCTTATTTTCAACACTCTACACTTCACTTTTAGTGTTGGGGGGGAGGAAGTACCATGTAATTTTACTCAAATTGTTTTAAATACACTTGGAAGTACATCAGCTTTTGAAAATACAATTATAACCTTCTATGAATTTGCGTAGTTGGATAGTGGAGAACCCAATACACTAGGTTCTTCAAACACACTTTCCAACTCCATTCCATGTGTTTCCAACTACCCTTTCATTATGGGGAACCAACTCATTAAGAAGGAGAGAAACCAGGTCATAGATTTGCTAATTAAGTATGAAAATGTGTTCGCATTCTTAATGAAAGGCTTAAGTAGGTGTAAGACCATGCAATTCTCTATAGACCTTATAGATGAAACACCCATCTATCGGAGGAGGCATAGTTCAACAAACATGAATGGGAACTGGTAGATGAAAAATGCAAAGAACTCCATGATGCTAGTTTCATTCAACCATCAAGTTCTGATTTTGCAGCCATTATAATAATGTCAATAAAAAAGGATTCAATTAAATTATGGACCAAGAAAAGGATGTGTGGGGATTATAGGTCTTTGAACCTTGTTACACCTCAAGACAAGTACCCCACTCCCATCCGTAAAGAACAATTTGATAACATCAGAGACTCAAACATCTTCACAATCGTGGATCTAAAGCAAGGCTTCAACCAAATTGTGCTCACTACGAAGGACCATAAGAAAATGACATTTCATGGAAACAACAAGTTGTGAGAATGGCTTGTGATGCCTTTTGGATTGAAGAATGCACCTTTCTTTTTTTAGCAAGTCATGGACCAAGTTTTCAAAAGGGCACATTTCTTGAAGTGCTAGATAGATGATGTTCTAGTGCATAACAAGGGATTCCTACAGCACTTGGCTAATCCCCATTATGAAAAAACCAAATTTCAACAAGGTCTTCATTTTACACACTAACTAAAGTGCTCTTAGTATTGGTGTTATTCTTGACCAACTTGATGAGGAAGGCAAAGAATATGTTATCACTTATGCGTCTTGAAACAACAATAAGGCTGAAAGCAACTACTTTTCATACGAGGGGGAATCTCTTCCTATTGTATGGGTCGTCAGACAGTTCAAGCCCTATCTTTATGGCACCAAGTTCATTCTGTATTTTGATCACCAGCCTATCAAGTGGTTAATGACCAAAGACAAGCTTACTAGTAAGTTAGTTTGTTGGGCGCTTATACTTCAAGAGTATGAATTCAAGGTTATTCACCGACCTAGTATTACACATCATAACGCAAATACCATGTTGCGGAGACCCCTCATTACCTCTGAAGATTTCTCAAAAGCCAAACAAAACTTCAACCAGATTTTAACAATACATGTATCTTATGCATCTAGTTATCTTGCACTACTATAATGTAACCTGGTTAAACATCCCATTGTGGATATATGGGAGGACTTGGACACTCTGAGGTTTCTTTAGCATGGCGAATACCCTCCCAAGTTACATCAAGTCAATGGGATCGCATACAACAGCGGTCCAAATGCTATTCATGGAGGGACAATCACCTCTTTTGATGCTTACCACAAGGCAACATAGTGGATCCTCCACCACATGAATGGCCTGGTCTTATTCAGAAAGTACACTTGGAGCTTGGACACTTTGGAATTAAACATACTTACAGCCTTCTCGCTCCTCATTACCATTGGAGAGGTATATATGCTCAAGTCCAAGACGTCATTACTAGGTGTGAACAATGTAATAGAGTGAGAACTTTCTTCTCTTCTTGACTGCTCACACTTTCTCCACTCCCTATTCAGGGCATGTTCTAATGTTGGTCATGTGATTTAACTGGACAGTTACCACATACTTCCAAAGGTAATGTCTACATCATGATTATGAATATACATTTTTTAAAGTGGGTCGAACTTGTTGCACTACCGAACAAGTCATCACATAACACTAGCTAGGTTTTCTTACAACAGGTCCTAAATAGGTTTGGGGTTTGTGCTAAGTGCCTTACTGATCAAGGATCAAAATTTAGAGAAGAATTCCAAGACCTACTCGATCATGCTTTCATTGACCATCACCAAACTTCAAGGGATCATCCCCAAGCTAATGGCCTTGCAAAAAGGATGGTTCAAACATGCAAAAAGGGACTTTAGAAAATTTGCTTCACTAAGAATAAAGAGGATTGGGACTTGGCCCTACCTTACATCGCGATGGGTTATAAGATGTCCAAACACGCCTCTTTGTCTCATTTCACTCCTTACTTTCTACTTTTTGGGAGACATCCCATTCCACCTTCTTCCATTGCTACTCAATTGGACTAGGTTCTGGACTTGGACTCCCCAACCACTTGGGCTAGGGTCATCGCAAAACGGGCTGCTCTATTTAGGAGGGTTATGCCCATGGCCATGGAAAACTTGTCCATTGCACAACATCGAAACATTTTACGATATGCACACACATGAGGTGGCAATTACAAACTTAAAGTGAGACAATTTGATGTTAGTGATTTTGTGTATCTCCAGCAGCAACCTAATGATAATCTAGACAATTCTTTTAATCACACTATCTTGAGGATTAAGGCAATCAGGCCGTCAAGTGTGTTAGAGTTATAAGGAGCTCACGGATGCATAATTCAAAATCACTCCAAAAATTGTGTGCCCTGCCACTTGCTGAACTTGGATCCTACCATCATCACGTCAACTTAGATTACTCCACTTGATTATCCATGTCAAGTATGTCAAAGGACAGACAATGTTGATCAGATGTTGCTTTGCAATAATTGTAATGGTGGATACCATCTATTCTACCTCAAGCCGAAGCTCACTCAAGTTCCCACCAACATTTGGTACTGTTCATCATGTTTTCCTATAGCACCTTGATTTCTATTCAAACCATGCCATGTTTTTCCTGACTTAGGTCTAGGGGGGGGATACATGAGAATTTCATCTCAGCCTCTTCTTGTGCATTGTATATATATGTGCGTGCATCTCTTCTTGGTTGATTAATTTCTACCTTTGATTGGTTGTAGTATTTTTGTTTAGTAAAATTTACTGTGGTTTACACTCTTATGACACCGAACATCACAACACTACATGTCACAACAACTGTCATGCCCGTATGCATGGCCTCATACATGATGGCCAATTATGAGCATGCCAATCATGCTTTTTAGGGCTAATGTATGTTCTTAAGGTTAATGTATGTTCTTAGGTTACTATACATTATTAAGTGTTTTAGGGTTATGGTTTGTTTAAAGTTTCAGCTTGTTAACGGTTGTATAAAAGGCCACGCTCTTCCCTTCTCCTGTTAGTTTTTTTAGAATTTCTTTGTCAAGGAAAATTTCCTACATAATTAGACTAGATTTCTAAATGATCACAATGACTATTACACAACCACCGTTTACATACACTACGTTTTATTTCCTTTTTTTCAATTTAATATACATGAGAATTTAATTATCATAGTATGCCATGTGTGCAATTTTTTACATAGGACGTAAAATAAAATTGAACTTTTCACCTTGTGAGTCATACACCAATGCGTTAACCATCCAACCACAACATCATGAGGTGAAGATATTAACATTCAAATATAAATAAATAGTAAATTAATTTTGAATATATATTTCAAAAACTCATATGTAATATTTTAATTTTTCTATTCAAATTATAAATTCAAATGTAATGTCTATAATGATGTGTAATTTTCAAATTGTGAATTTCATAAACATAGTTAAATTTTTGAAAATTTTCGAAATTCATGTGTCAAAAAATTAATTAAAAAATATTTTTAAACTAGCTACAAATTTGACTATAATATTTTAACTTTATAAAAAAAAATGTCATAATTACATATAATTTTCTTAAATTTCAATATTTTTTATTATTATAATCTATATTTAGGCTTCTAAAAATTCATTTGTTACTAAATTTCCAATGAAGAGTTTTACTCAAAATTCAGTATTTCCTACACCTTATCTTTAATAATTACAAGACCATCTCCATTAAATCCTATTCATTGAAGTCTTTACAACAACACCTAAAGTCTACCCCAACTTCTTTAGCCTAAGTCTAAGATTAGAATTTCATTTTTAGAATTTCATTTTTCATTTGTTATTGAATTTTTAGGTATAAAAATGATTCAAAATTCAATATCTTTTGCATTTAAAATCTAAAAACATTAAACCAACCACCGTTAAATTATAATCACTAAAGGTTTTCCTACAACACCAAGAGCACATTCAAATCTTTTTAGCATACATCTGATTTTCAATTTTCATTTTCATTAAAATTTGCATTTTGATTTGTTACTGAATTTCCAAAGATAAAATTTACTCAAATTTTAATATCTCCTACTAATTGTTGAGGTTTTCTAGCAATATCAAGAACATGCCCCAATTGCTCCAAAACTTTTTTGTTTTGATTTCACTAAATTTCCAATGATAAAATTCATATTCAATTACTTTTGCATCATAGGTTCAAAAATTGAATGCTCCTTATTCATCAAAAGTCCAATGGTACTAAAACATGATAAAAGGTGTTGTGGTTTGGGAGGTCTCAATGTGACAAAATAATAATAAATAACTATTTTATAATAAATAATAGGATTATTATAAACATTTTTTTAAAATATAGTATATTTTCATGTTTATAATAATTAATTTTTCAAAAAAATAACTATATATTCTTTTCAACTTTAATGTTATCACATCATCAAAAGTAGCACTACAATCACAAGGTGTCATATTTGGATGACTAATTTCAATCAATTTAATTATAATAGTCAAACCAAACAATTTCACAAGGGTGTCACATTTTCGGCCACATGTATCTAGTATAATGATTGATTTGATTAAATAGATAGTTTTTTAAATCATAATGAACACACTTAGTTTTGATGTTACTCAAACTAAGTTCACAATTAATCATTCCATACTAATAACCTTAATTCTAAAAATCAACTTAATCATGATTTGACTAATATAAAAACCATGTTTTATAATACTAGTATTAAATAAGCTAATTAGAAAGCTAGCAAAAAACATTTAATACACATTAGCCAAGATACCCATTGCCCCATTTAATACCAATGTTGGAAAGTTGTTTGCATGGGCATTTTAAAACTAACAAGTCTAATTCTAAATATGAAGATCTTAAGCCTTGTACCGACTTCTATATTTGAATTGTCTAAAAAACCACAACCTTATACTTGCCTTTATATTTGAACCAACTAAAAGACAAAACCTTATAGCCACTTTTTTTTAGCCTAAGGTATAGACCTAGACTTGCCCTCTCCACATTTTTTCCATCTAGGTTTAAGGTTTTTCTTTTGTTTTGAATCCTTTACTTTCCACCATTTGAGCATTGTTTTTAATGATTATACTTCTTGCATGCTTTCATTTTTTTCCTTTTCTCTTCCACTTCCATGTTCTTTGTTGTAATGTTTCTAATTATTATTTCCATAATCCACAAATATCCAAAAGCTATGTTTATTGTTGAAGAAGGAAGATTTCAAAATCATCATGTTATGATCAATGTTAGAGCCTATTGGAATAAGAAACATTTCTAATTGTTGAAGGCAAATCAAGGTGAATGAAAAATTGTGTAGATTGAAATGAATGAAAACTTTGCACCCCATATTTTTTTTCCTTTTTTTCCATCTCACGTAAATTGAAGTGAATGAAAGCTTCATGCAACATTTTAGGCCAACTTGTTTGCTATGAAACAAGTTGCGATTGTTCTAACGAACTTTCTTGCTGCTTATTTATAGAACAAATTGAATTGTGTGTTGTAAACAAGTTATAATTACATTTATCAACAAAGAAATTCCATCAAGTTTTTTCCATTAATCATCTTTGTATTTCACAAATAGTAATAAGGTTGATCCATAACAAGCCCCATTAGAGTTCTCATCCGTATTGTTTGCCTATGAGATTTTTTTTTTTCCTTATTATAAAGACAAGTTATGCAACTTTTCCAAACAACAAAGTCTTTCAAAGCTATGCGAAACCTTTTAAACACAATCATTGTTACAATTCACAATGATGAGGGTGATGGTTGGGTGAAAGCACACTATAATGGACTTTTTTGGATGTCACAATTTATTTATTTTTTGGGTTAGTCAAATCTAATTGCATATAATTCAAATGAATTCGAGAAATATGGCAAAAATGAAATAATAAATTGAAAATTATATAGTAATCTTCTCAAATCTAAAAGAATTATTCAAAAAACTTCAATGTTCAATCAAAGGTGGACTTTGCCATGTAGAGTATAACTAATGTCACAATCCAAAATATTATAGTCATGGACTTTTTGCTAAATTTAGTGGAGTTGGAGAACATCCCTATAAATTTTTACCACCACACATTCAAGTATCATAACACTTAAAATTTAAATTAAGGTAAGAAAAGATCTTTTATTTTTTTAAAGATTCAAACTGGAGATTTTAAAAGCTTAAATCCAATTAAATACCTAAATTGATTTTTTCAAGGCCCATATTTTTAGAGGTGTTTTGAAAAGGTTTAAATTAAGGTGGTATGAATTTAAACATGGAAAAAAATGGGAATTTCAACATCATTTGGATTAACCCATCCTTGGGTGGTACCATTACGAACCACTTTAAGGAATGGTTAAGGAACCAAAAATGGTCAAATTATTTTCCTAGGCCCTTTACTTTAAATTTTTTCACAACTATAAATTATTTTTTCCTCATGTTTATCAATTGCATGCACTAGGGTAAAAACACACTACACTAAAGCAAAATTGGTAGTTCAAAATCCATTTTTTGAGTCCAAATCCAATGATTTTTTTTTTAAAAATTAATCGTGTTGAAGTTCACATTTTTTTCCACTTCCAAGTTCATACCACCATAATTTAAACCTTTTTTTAAAACCTTTAAAAATATGGGCCTTGAGAAAGTCAATTTAAATATCGAAATGAATTTTACAAATTTGAATTTTCATTTTAAATCTTAAATTTTCTGAGAGACTTTGCCTTGCTTGATTTTTCATCTTAAGTGTTATGGTACTTCAATGTGTGGTAATAAAAATTTATAGGCTTAGTTTTTAATTCCATTAGAAAAAATAAATTCATAATGATAATTTTTTTGTAGTAGTTTGGATTGGGAAATTGGATGTACCATCCTTTGTAAAGTCCACCTTTGATTGAACATTTATCCTTTTGGTAATTGTTTTTTGGGTTTAAAAGATTAAAATGTAGGCTTCAATTTGTCATTTCACTTTTGCCAAGTTTTTCAAATAGATTTGCATACAATGCAATAATACTTGATTCACCCAAAAAACATTGCCACTAAACCTCCAAAAAAGTCCATTGTAACATGCTTTTACCCACTAATATATGGCATGAAGCTTATTTTATAATAAAAAAATTTGGAAATTGTTAAAAATTTGTATTTTTAATTAAAATGGCCCCTTTCAAAAACTAATGGCCTTAATTTTGGAAATTCATAATTAAATTATACATACTTAATTAATTGCCTAATAAAATTTTTAAAATAAAATGAGTTCCAAATTACATTAGGAAAATAATTTCCAAGAAAATTCTCAAATCATATTTCAAATTTGTGTTCTTAACCAAAAAGTTCAAGGAAAGGAACACTATTTATAATGGCATGGACTACACATGTATGGCCCAACATGTATTTTCACCTCCAAAATTTGTCATTTGCATGGCCAATTGAAAAAAATATGCAAATGCACAATTGTTTCATGTGATTGACTCCTTTGTGGTGAACAAAAATGCCAAACTTGAGTTCTATCAAATATTGTGTGTTTTTGTGTCTTTTGGCAAAAGTCCAAAACTTTTATTATAAATATATACTATCCAAGAGATTCAATGTTTCAACACATAGTTCATAGTTGTTGGGAAGGCCAACAAACAAAAAAGGTGATCAATGGTAGCACATGGAACCTCTAGTGACTTGCACAAACTTATCACAATAACTAGAAGCAAATAGTGGGTTAAAATGAGGTTATAGGAGCCAAAAAGTCCTCAAAATTTTCAAACTATAGTAAAACTTTCTTTCTGACATTTTAAAATAATGGTAATCATTCCAAGTTGTGCTAAAGTGATTAATATGAATATTGAAGAATTCAAATTAAAAAATCATTAAATTTAATTATGGGTTTCAGTTTTTTTGAAGGACTTTTGAACTTGAATAACAATTGTGTCAAAAGTAATCAATTTTTCAAAGGACTAGCATAAAAGATTCTCTTAATAAAAAAAATTCATGTTAAAAAAATTGAGTTGATAGTAACCTACTACCCACATTGAGAAAGAAATTCACAATTCAAAAGTTATGGAATTTTTTAAAAATTTAAATTAAAACTATGTTTCAAAATATCAAATTTTCAAAAGTCTATACCACATATAAATGGGGTTTAATGTACATGACATAGAAAAAAAACTTTGTAGCTTATTATACAAAATTAAATCCTAAAATAATTAACATATTTTGGTATAATTGAAATTATAATAAATTTTTTAAACAAAACACAAAATCTAACAAACTCAACACATTTTGAAAAGTTCATAAACCATTCAACAATGACTAATACAAAACATGTGATATAACAAGTTGCAAAAGGTTTCATTCAAAAATTTCTTCATATGAGAAAATAAAAATGACTATGTTTATTAAGTAAACCCATTGATTCTTAATAACTCATTTTGACCTTAGTGTTGGCCATGAACATTTGATGACCATATGATGTATTAGTTTTTTCTTATGCCCATTTATTTGAGATTTCAATCATTTAGTGGTAAATTTTTAAGCTTTTAGAGTTTAAAGATTGATAAACCTACTTCAATGAAAATTTTAATTATTCAAATAGGTTATTAAATTTTGACAATTTGATACTTGAACCATAAAGGTCTTAGTCAATTTTTTAGATGTTGCATGCTATTTGAAGAAATTCTTTAACTAATTTTCAAAGTTTCAAAAATTGGTAGGTAAGTTATTAGTAACCTTATTAATAATCAAATGTTCCCTGAGTAATTGAATAAAAGTAGTTTGAACTTGCCATAAGAGGCAAAACAATTTGATGATGAGATGAGTTGCTTGTTTCATACAACTTCATGTCATACTATTTCAACATGCCATATAATCACATCCACATTAACATTAGTATAAATATTATAACTACTATTAGTTTTGATCCCCATTTAGTTGTTATTAGCGTGCCCATGATAATGACCTATGTTACTAGCAACTAATTAAAATGGACCTTTTTTGTCCTTTTATAATTGGCAATCTCAATATGTATTCTTGTTCTTATAGCAAAGAACAATGATTTTTTTGTGCAACTTTTTTGTTTAGTATTTTTCTATCTATGTTTAGCATTTACACACTTCAAGGTGAAGAAAGATTCATTCACAAGGAGACTTCATTTATTTATTTTTTTTGTCAATTTAAAATATCTTAAAAATAACCTTACCTTTGGGCTCATTTTCACCTTTGTTAAGGGGGTAAGTTAAGTGTTAAGTTTGTTGAAACTTAAAATAAAAATACTGAAAATATGTTTGTGAAATGCAAATTTATTGTTACAATAGTGACGCATTCCCAAGCTCCTTAATAGACTCAAATGTGAATATAAGGTGAACATAACAGAAGAATGAAAAGTTGGGGTACATTTTCTAGTTCGTAACACTTCAGGGTAAAGGCGCGTGTTGGAGCTCCAGGATAGGGACTAAAAAGAGTGACAAGCAAATCAATTATTCACATGGGCCTGCACAAATTAAACAACAAGTTGGTTAGTGCATAGTTAGAGCACTTTTGGTGCACAAATGAGTCATGAGCAAACATGGACTCACAAGACTCACCACAGCCTGAACTTGGGGGAAGCCACCACCTTCCCACTTATAACATTCTTTGTGCCTGGCCATGGGGCCAACACCCAAATGTCATTTTGTTTCGGGACTCCCAAGTTAGCGTTATGAAATTCCCAAAATTCCCAAAATAGGGACTCTCGTGACTTTGGAGGCCCATAACTTTGTGTGCAAACCTTCGATTTAGGAAACGTTCAAAGTAAAGTTATAGTTGTCATCGAAAGCTTTTCAACAATATGTAGCATGCCACATGTAGACAAGGAAATCAGGGTAATTATTGACTTTTAGTGGTCAAGAGTCAAATTGACAATTTGATTCCCGACCCTTCTTTTGTCCATAACTTATGTTTTAAGTGCCCAAATGGGTCATGTTATCCCATTTAGACATCTAAGTTCCAAGATCTTTCCAATGATATAAGAAATTTTGGAATCTAATGAGCTTTGACCCTTGTAATTGCCCTCTGAAAATGTAGGAGTCCATCGGGACTCCAACTCCCAAAGTGGGAGCTCACTTAGGAGTGTGGGGGGTTCATTCCCTCACACTTTCCTACACTTTTGGGAACATGAAATGTGACTCCCAGGCTTCACTCTTGGCCCGCACCTTTTCTAGCCCTTGCTTTGGTCGTGAGCCCAAGGTTAGGGTTGTGACATTACATAAGCATTTTGCAAACATCATTGGAGACTCAAAATGATGAACACATATACATGGAGTTAAAGAACATGAAATAGGAGGAGACTGAGAAGGTGGAGATTTATTATGAGCGGATTCAGAAGCTAACTCATGGTTTACAAGTACTACCCATAAACAATTTTCCAATTACTATGTTTAGAACAAGTTTGCAATCATACTTCAAAATTGTGACTACAGGGATGAATCGGTCAACATTACAATAACATAAGGAGGTGGCAATGTTGTGTGAAGAAAATATGACTTTTGCAAAAACAAGGAGTGCATTGGTAGTAGCACAGAATATCAAATAGGCAATACTAACAAAAACATAAAATAATATAGGGAAGATTAACAAACATTGCACAAATTGTGGGATGACAAATCACAATGTGGAGACATGTAGAAAGAAGAAAAAGCAGACCATGGTGGTGACCACAGAGGTCGCACAACCAAGTTAAAAAACATAGAAGACATCTTCATATGCATGTCACATCTATGGTTTGAATGGACATAAAATGATAGATTATCCAA
>Ga0116227_10003051_pt1 | contig 37563 bp, 37 predicted proteins | sample S1TSphgellanicum_FD_89693 | JGI IMG/M metagenome (GOLD analysis project Ga0116227, IMG submission 89693) | Host-associated microbial communities from peat moss isolated from Minnesota, USA - S1T2_Fb - Sphagnum magellanicum MG | ecosystem: Host-associated > Plants > Peat moss > Unclassified...
ATAAAAAAAAAAAAAAAAAATAAAAAAAAAAAAAAAAAAAAAAAAAAAAAAAAAAAAAAAAAAAAAAACTCTTATTCCTTGGGCACTTCTCACAATTGCAACCCCTATATATATATATAATTTATTTATTTATATTTTAAAAAAAATTTGAAACCCTATTATATTTTGGTGACATGGTGGAACCTATCATCTAAATCTAGCAATTTCAAAACAAAATTCCCTTGAAAATATGGCAACTTTGAGCCAATTTTTCCTCAAAAATCTTTTGAATGAGTGCATCCAAATGAAAGGTGAGAGTGGAAACATTATGTTTAAGGATTCAAGAACCTATTGTGGGGAAAAACATGGAATAGTGTGATCTTTTACACACTACACATGAATGAAACTTTGGAACAAAGTCCCCCCCCATAAATCCACATTCAAAATGTGTTCAAACATCAATAACAACCAATGATTTATATTTTTTTTGTGTGAAATTTAATGCAATTGCAACAAAATAAATTTTAAGAAGAATTTTCTTTTTCACATACCGTACCTACAATTGATGTTTGGCACAAAAAATAATTTGCAAAAGGTGTAGCTGAAAACAAGAGGAATTTTTATTGATATTACTTGCAATTGTTGAAAATTGAAAACCATTGCGTTCTTATTACAAATGCTCAACACAAGATGAACTTTGCACACCTCAATTGTTGAAACTTCTGATAAGAAATATTTGAAACTAGTGAACCTCATTTTCTAGATTAAATAAGTATTTGGCAAAGGAGTGTTGAAAAAAGGCTATTCCTTTTTGGTGGAAATTTGTCAAATTTTGGAAAAGAGAAAAAAATTGGAAATGTTTTTGTTACATTTTCACATGGATTTTAGAAGGGAAGGATGGGAGGCATTTTTTAAAAACCAACCTTTTACTTTTTGGAAAAGTTCCACAAACATGTTGCCATTAATGCTAACTCCCTCTTGGGATGCTTGCATATTATGCAACATTAGAAATTTTAAATAAATAAATTAAAAAAAATTCTTTTTAAAAAAAACATTGATAATAGCATAGATGAATCAACCATGATGAACTTGACAAATATATGAAGAATCGCATTGACAAGCCCAAAAAACCTCTCATATCAACAACATATGTCCATGTCTAATGGAATTCCCAATTCCATTAGGCTACAATAATGCCAATTCATATGACATCTAAGCACATGTAAGACATTAAAAAAAAATGTCATTGAAGCACATGTATTTACAATTTAAATTGTTGATTATGTATTTTGTTCAAGAACAAATTAGGTGACGGAAAATTTAACATGCTAAAAGAACGAAATTTAAATTTAATACAATTTTAAAACATTACAATTTACCACATTAATATAATCCCTAGTATTATAATTTTTAAAACATATATGATTAACTTATGGATTAAATATTTTAAATATTAATTGTTAATAAGTTCAATTAGTAAGTTAAATGAATTAATAATTAAAAATAGAGGAATGTGAAGTGAACATGGAGGAACATGAAATAAAGGATCCCTCCACACCATTGACAATTGAATCATTTTGGAAAAACTTACATTTTATATGGATATTTTGTTGATCACATCCCAATTCTTTAGTTGAATAATATGCTAAATATATATGGTAGTTCAAGAAAAAATAGTTTTAGCATGTGATTTTACCATCTTTGGTTGCAATATCCTCATCATTTCTCACAACTTCAAACTTCAAAAACTAAACTTAAAATTTTAAATAAATATCAAATATCAAAACTTAATGAAAATAATTAAATTTAAATCTAGAGTAGTTTAAATATGTACATATTAAAAACTTAAGTATTAACAAGGTGGGGGAAAAAAAGTTCCTTCCCATAATATTCCTAAACAATATTTTTGCTTGATGTAGGTAATATAAAATGTTAACTCTTAGTCTCCACCCTAGGTGATGAGAACAACCAATCATGCTTTGGAATAGGCCTTTAACCGAGCTTGTTATTACCCAATGGAATGATGACTTGCCCTATTGGGCTTGTTGCATTCCTAAGTGGAATGAGGCCATTCCATAATACAGCTATTGATTATTGAATCATTTTTTCAATGATAAATAAATAAAATTGAAACTGAAAACTGTATTGGAAATTGAGGGCATTCTTGCCGATATTGGAAAGCCTTCGATGACTCAGATTTAACAAAGTTTATTTCACAATTTTCAAAGCTAAGGTGTGAAAGATATTGATTTTTAAGTGGATTTTTTTGTTGCTACAAATTCAAAACAAATTGCAAAAAATGGGTTTGAAAGGAAAAAATCAGTTTAGCCGTCAATGTGTTCACATTGCTGAAGAATTTAGAAATTTTCAATTTTGAAAATGTGAAAAATAAAGAATGTGTTCACACTTGGGACAACCGCAAAAGCTACACTAGTACCAAATGATATTGGAATTTTATTAGTGGCTTGTTGGAAGTTCCAATTGCACTTGTTTCATTAATCCTTGTCTTTCCTCACCTTGCAACCAAGCACCTCCCCCAAATGACAACATGTAAAATAACGCATGTTTTTCAGAACAACCCAACACACATGACCTTCCCACCCAACAAATTTGAATCATAAACATCTTGAAGTTTGAATTTGGCAAATGGCATTTGGGTACTATTATGGGTTTGTAGTTTGAATTTGGCTAATGGCACTTGGGTATTATCATGGGTTTGTAGTTTGAATTTGGCAAATGGCATTTGGTACTATCATGGGTTTGTAGTTTGAATTTGGCGAATGGCATTTGGTACTATCATGGGTTTGTAGTTAGAATTTGGCAAATGACATTTGGGTACTATCATGGGTTTGTAGTTTGAATTTGGCAAATGGCATTAAGGTACTAGCATGGGTTTGTAGTTTGAATTTGGCAAATGACATTTGGGTACTATCATGGGTTTGTAGTTTGAATTTGGCAAATGGCATTAAGGTACTAGCATGGGTTTGTAGTTTGAATTTGGCAAATGGCATTTGGGTATTATAATGGGTTTGTGATAGAGGCAAAGGAATAATGTTTTTTAAAATAGTAAGTTTTTTTTGCCAAGAACTTATGATAGTCTCTTCTAAGACTTGAGGTGCAAGTAATAAATAGGTAGTCTTCCAAGATGAGAGAGATTCCCAAGGAGGCTTTTAGGAAGAGATGGTGATGATGCCTTACCCCAAGGGTCAAGCAGCACAAATTGAGGGGGCTGTCCAAAACAGACCCTCCTCCTTTTTTACTCACAAAAATACAAGTGTAAATGATTAGGATTCAAGCTCCAAATTTGGGCCAAAAGAATCTTGACATTTATGAAGCAAAATCAATCCACTTTTGGACTTTTTCTCTTGATTTATGTTCCTAAGCTTAGCACTTACTTTTTTTATGCACTAGTGAGATTTTGAAAATTTAAAGTGTAGGATGTTTTTAGAGTTTTTTAGGGATTTTTTTTTTTAGGGTTGCCAAAAGTATGTGGCGAATCCACTTCTCATGGTCTCTCAATCACTCTCATGATCTCCATGCATTTAATAGAAAGTATGTATCTTTCAAGCCTGATGCTTTGATTGATTGCCTTGCAAGGCAATCAAGTTTGTTAAGTTTTGTATCAATATGCATGAGCTCGCCCATTCATAATAACTTTGCTATAGTAATGTTGCAAAGTAAAGTACTTGGAGAAATTGGGGATGAAACCTCGCCAAACTTAATTAAAGAACAAACACCCATCCAAACATATGTATAATGACACTCACATCAAAGCCATCATCTAAAGTATCCAACTTTAATTATCTTGCGAGTGGCTCATAAATACTTTTCACCAATTTTAGTCTCCAAGATGAATTGATGCACCGCAAAAACTTCAATAAAATTTGGTCACTCTTAACATCAAATGATAGAGTGGTTCAAGTTGAATAGTTTATAACTTATATAAACTATGTGATACAATTTACAAGAAAATGGCATTAACTTTATTTCTAGGTTGGTGCCATGTCCCTTCAACTCTAGGGCAAGTTTTCGGTAACCAAATTATTTATTTAATGCTTTAGCACTATTCTACTTGCCTCAATCTTGAAATTGACATAGTGAAGCCTTTTGTAGTCCATAGGTATACAATTGCCCAACATTGTCCAAAACAATGTTGAACGAAACCAAGCTATCCATAGTCTATTCCTATATGATCATGACATTAAAGCTTTCTCCAAAACAATCTTGAATGAAATACACTTTCCATAGTCTATTCCTATAATCAAGAAATTAAATCTTGCTCCAAAACAATCTTGAATGAAACCACACTTTCCATAGTCTATGCTTATGATATCATGACATTAAAGCTTTCTCCAAAACAATCTTGAACGAAACCAAGCTTTCCATAGTCTATTCCTATGATCATGACTTTAAAGCTTTCTCCCAAAACAATCTTGAATGAAACCACACTTTCCATAGTCCGTTCCTCCAATCATGACATTAAAGCATTCTCCCAAACAATCTTGAATGAAACCACTCTTTCTATAGTCTATGCTTATGATATCATGACATTAAAGCTTTCTCCAGAACAATCTTGACCGAAACCAAGCTTTCCATAGTCTATTCCTATGATCATGACTTTAAAGCTTTCTCCCAAAACAATCTTGAATGAAACCACACTTTCCATAGTCCTCCGTTCCTCCAATCATGACAATAAAGCGTTCTCCCAAACAATCTTGAATGAAACCACACTTTCCATGGTCTCTTCCTCCAATCATGACATTAAAGCTTTCTCCCAAACAATCTTGAATGAAACCACACTTTCCTTAGTCTATTCCTATGATCATGACATTGAAGCTTTCTTCGAAACAATCTTGAATGAAACCACACTTTCCATAGTCTATTCCTATATGATCATGACATTAAAGCTTTCTCCAAAACAATCTTAAATGAAACCACACTTTCCATAGTCTATTCCTCTATGACCATGACATTAAAGCTTTCGTTATAATTTTTGAAGAACTTATAGAATAATAACAATTACATCCCCCGCAAATATTCAAATGACCACACTTTGAAGGCAAAGGTGGCTTTAAGTTAGTTATTGACAAGCATCAAAAAAAGATGACTGAACTTTTGGAAGGATTTGAAAGTACAAAGGTGTGTTTGGATTCCATTTCCAAATGGTCAATTTCAAAACACCTCCACCAGTGTCATTTAAGGATTTAAACAAACACAGCCTCAAAAAGATTTAGCACCCAGCAATGCATGACCTCATCAATAACACACTCCCCAAAAAAAGATTGCACTGGGCCCTTGGGTGCGTCCTGGGGCATAAGGAAAAAGTTGGAATGGCTTTAGTCAAAGTGTATATGTACATGTATACATATACATACACACATCAAAAGGCAACTTTGATTGCACGCTCCTCTAAACAGTGAAAAATGGGCCTACAAAGTACATTCAAAAGGAGTCAATTTCCACCCATACAAGGAACCATACACACAAGCTACTCACAACCTTACTTCTGTTTTTTTCTATCCTTGGTTTGGTTAATGGCGTTCATGCACATCTAACATCAAACAAGTTACCAAATATTTTGTGGGTAGGATTGTTTAGAAATGCCACCAAACCCCAGTAGTCAATCGTCTAGTCCAACCAAACACACTTTGGGTTGATTGATATGACAAATGACTTTTCATATAGGAGCCATATTCTAAGAGATAGAATACTAACGTGAAAATTGATCATTTGCAACACAACCAATAGCTTCACTTTAGCACCACCTCCGGATTTGGGTTCAAGTGCTATTGGACATCTCAGAACCAGCCCCTCCAAATCCGTTCACACATATGATCATATTCTAGTACTATCCACAAAATCACACTTGTGTTTTTCAAGAGTGTTGAAATCACTAAACTGTCAACCTCAAAATCCATGTAACAGTGAAAGGTAAGTGTCATCATCCTCACTGAGAAATAATCACTATGGACCCCATTTAACGTATTTCCCTTGGTCCCACTGGAATGACCTTGTGAGCTCTATAAAAGGGGGTTTTGAGGCTATGGCTGGGTTAATACAAGTTGGTCAAAATCAGAAAAGACAGTTCAGACCTTGTTGTTGATACCTGAATTATAATTCCCCTTCTGCCCTGCAAAACATAAGGAGAAGACAACCAAAACCATGCGTCAATGTCCAAACTAAGTCAGCAGACCCACAAGATGACATGAATGTGTGTGTTGATATCACATTATGCAATGGGAACTCAAACCACATTTGGATCATTTGTCTTGAGACCTGTTGAAATTCCTGATCATGTTATGCTGCAGAAACTCAAACCACATTCAAATCATATGTCTTAAGAGGAAGGTCTTGCATACCGAAGATCTTCTACTGTTGACTGTAGCTTCTTTGAATCTGCTCCACTGAACTTGGAGACAACTTTTCCTCCTCTATGAAAGAGGAAGGTTGGCTGATATGCACAACAATGAAAAGAAACCACAACCTTAGACGATTCCCCACTTGCAGCAGTACCCTTCATTAGCTGAAATCCAAGTACAGATGAAATAAGCTCTATTCAAGTTCTTACAGGCAAGGCATACAGCTACTACATGAACCACACCAAATGTGAGGAGGCAGAGACAATATACCACAGCACTGATACCAGCAGCATCAACTGTCTTTTGCAGCTCCGGCTGAAACAAAGAACAAACTGCAATGTCTTATTCCAGAACTTTGAAGATGGTTTGAATTTCTCAAAAATACATTTGCAGATGACTCCTTGTCTCTCATCTTGTACAAGAAGTTGTACATAATGTCACAGGTGTTTCAAATCATCTTTTTTAGCTAGAGTTTGATAGATGTATGTATCCAATATGAGTAGAAGCCCAACTCTGAAGATCCTTGCCCTTAACTCAAAATTGAGAAGTACCCCATGGCAATGTTTTTTGAGATAAGGAAATCAGCCAAGAAGATTGGTACCTCATCTAAATCAACTTTCAAAAACCTGACATCATTGTATTGACCACTCAGTCTGTCCACTTCTGGTGATATATGCCTGCCTGATGTAAACCAAAAACTCAATACATGAGTTGTCAATCACCCATAAGTTTCTCATTTCCAGAACTCACAGACAACCTCATCAACTGCTTTCCGGACAGGATTTTGACTGTATGCTGTGAAATTAGAAACCCCTTTCCTAAAACCTTGAGAAAGAAACAGGTCAGCAACAGTTCAGAAACTTAACCAAAAATGGGAAACAAAAGGAGGCAGAGCTCAGATTGACTCAAAATGTAGGGTGAAAGAGAAAACAAAAACATCATGGCCACAACCTTGAAGGACAATGTTGAACAATGAGACAGTCATGACCACAATTTTCAAGGAAATGAAACAAGGAGACAGTCATGGGCAACAACCTTGCAGGACATTGTCGAACAAGAAGACAGTCATGGACGACAACCTTGGAGGACATTGTTGAACAAGGAGACAGTCATGGTGACAACCTTGAAGGGCATTTGAACAAGCAAGACAGTCATGGGTGACAACCTTGAAGGACATTGAACAAGGGAGACAGTCAGTACAGCGAGCTATCCCTAAAGCTTCCAGCGACTGTTCTAGTGCCACATAACAGTTCCATGATACCATGGGGAAGGGGTGAAGAAGAAGAAGAAGAAGACATACAAGGACCACACCACTTGGCCGTGAAGTATGTCACTGCGAGCTTCTTGTCATCTGCACAAACCAAGCATCAGTTGATAGAAAGAAAACTTCTTTATATTCAAGGTTGGTTGTTGCAAGCCCTAAATCTCTGGACTATCGATTTGGGTTGTCCATCAAAACTGCGATGTGTGTCAAAAACCTTGCATCTGACACACCTTGCAGTAAAAAACAAGATGATGAAGAAGAAGAAGATTGATGTCCCTGAAAACATCAGTAGGGGAAATCATTTCACAGCTCCTGATCAAAACCCTAAAATCGCTGACACAGAATTCCTTCTTCAACTAATTGATGTTGGATTTCACCTTTGTACCCTAAGTCTTGTGAGTGGGTAAGTGGGATACTATGTGGGTACTAAATTCATAGATGCAGATAGGTGGTTGGTACACAGGTAAGGGTTTGTGGGTTGTTAGTAGCTTGGTCGGAATGAGCCAACCATCACGGTCGGTTAGGGAACCTGAACCTATTGGAGAAGTGTTCCCTGTCTGACCCACCATCCATCCCTCATGGTTCACTCATGGTTGTCGGTTCACTCTGGCCAAGGAAGAGTATTGAAATACACACACAAGGTGAGGTGTTGACCTCATCAGCTGAAGAAATCGTTCCTTCATGCTGATCATGTTTTTTGTTGAAGAATGTGAACAAAAAACAACCATCATCATCATGGTGCTTTCACAAATTGTTGCACAGCAAACCAACAGCCCTCTACAGCAGCCCCCATGGAGAGGTGTGTAAGTAAGGAAGTACCTTTCGCCTCCTTTAGCAAGGTGTCATACTGCAAGGAGGAGTTGACTGCCACAACTCCAGTAGATTGTGCTGCAATCTCCCAACAAACAAATTCAGCGGCCATATACACACACAGACAGACACCTTCGCATGCACGCTCTTCTCTTCTTCATGATCTCCTTCTCCTTCTCCTTCAAGACAAGGGAAGATGAAGACTAAGATAATCTTCTTGAGAAGAGAAGAAGAAGATCATCATCATCATCATCATTCTCATATTCTTCTTCTTCTTCTTCTTCTTCTCCTTCTGCTTTGCATGCAAGAGGTATTGGATTTATGTACGTACCTGCTTCTGCTGCAAAGAATCGGCTGGAATGCCAAGAAGGAGTCCTGTTGCTTGCTGAGAAACCGCGCAACAGAAGAATCCCGGAATCTGAAGAAGAAGCAGGAGGGGACGAGGACGACGACGACGACGACGAGGGGAGCGGGGAAGATGTAGCTACTGCACGAACGGTTGCAGCCATCCCCGAGCCACGAGTGAGAGAAATAAGTCCAGAAGGACGGCGCAGGATGTGCAGAGCTCCTCTTCTGGCAGCAGCCATATCTTCTTCTACTCGGCGGAAGGAAAAGCTTCGCCTTTTCAGGACAAAAACGCAGATTCTTCTCTTGTATGACTCCGCACTCACAAGCGGCTTGAAAAACGAACACACCTAACTCATGAGAAACGGAGAGATTGCAGTCGAAGCTTGAAAGAAGAAGTGCATACGAAAGATCTCTTGACGATCTCCACGCCGATGGCAGCAGCGATTTCTTTCGATCGTTCTCTCTCCTCCCTCCTAAAGCACGCTCTTCGCGCATGCAGTCGAACGGGCACCGGGATCTAATGGTGCAATGCAGAGGAGGAGCATCATCGCGCTTGGACGATCGACCCGATTGCGGACGAAGAAGACGTTGCCGGACAGACATCGATCGTCGGTCGTGTGTTTGTGCGCGCGCGCGCGCTTGTTGGCTCGCTTTCTTTTTCCCGTGGACTGGGAAGCCAGCATCCAGGTTCTTCCCCCCGCTCGTCGAAATACCAGATACGCTCTTTCTGTTGCACCGGAAGCTCGCTCTGGTTTTATAACAGCGGCCACGACAAGAAGAGAGCGAGCGAGCGAGCGAGCGATAGAGATCGGAGAAACCGCAGCAGCTGCAGATTTCTCGTACTGGTATGGTATGGCAGCTGAAAGAAGGAGAGGAGGAAGAGGTGTAGCAGACACAAGAACTCGGGACGGATTGCAGCAGCAGCAGGAGGAGCAACGGTGCGTGGCGTTGCAATTGCCTTGTGACATGAGCAGACGCATCTTCTCGCAACTGGATTGCCGTGACCTCATGCATTGCTCCCTTGTTTGCAAGTAAGTCTCTCTGTGTGTTGCTGCTCTTCTTCTTCTTCTTCTTCGGCCTCCAAAATCCCTCGCCTCAAAACAAGAGGACAACAAGCAGGAAGTAAGCAGGAAAACAGAACAAGCTTTTGTCTCTCGCTTCGTAGCATCACGTGATGGTATTGCTTCCATGGCCATGTTTGGGAATTTCCTTCATCTCTTGTTGGAGGCTGGAGCCTGACAGTGTTTTGTTGTTTTTTCCCATGAATATATATATGCAATCTGCATGCACAACTTCTTCATCTTCTTCTCAAAAGATAGATAGAGAAATTCATGCCTGCCTGCCTGCCTGCCTGCCACTTCTGGTTTGATTGATTGCTTGCCGATACTGCCGCTGCTGAGTTTTGAACCATCTGGCACATACATTTTGTTCAAGGTTTTACAGAGCTTTGTGAATTTGTGGGAAAAATGCTTTACAAAGTTTCTCAGATTGTCAGATTTTGGAGTAAGCTTGATCTCCCCATCCGTCCATCATCTTGAGAGAGAAGCAAAGTCCTGTGAATTCACTATACATATACGGACTATCCATCTACAGCCTTGCTGATCCACCCTTCTGATAGATAATAGAGCTTCACACACAGAATGACAGTTTCACATGTATACTACATGTGATCTCATGTGATCTGAAGAAGAGTGACAAATGTCTGCAGAAATGAATCAAGAAAAAAATGCAGTTCCAACCGACCACAGTGTAATTGGAATTGTGTATAGACTTGCATGAATGAAATCCTTGAGCCCTGTTTGTATGACTGATTGACTGACTGACATCTCCATTTGAAAACAAGCTGGTGAAAGAACAGGAGCACAGCTGACTCTCTCTTGAGAAACAGTATTGTTGTGTGGATGGATTACATAATGGGGTGTTACATCCTGCGGGTGGGAATTCTGTTTTTTGGTGTGTGTGTGAAGGCAATGGTGCAATGAGTCTGCAGAACTGAGAGAGGGATGGCGAGAAGAATGTTGGGCTGAGAAAAGTGTGCGAGGTCTCTTAGTGAATCGAGACAACAAACGTGCACGTCCCCTCTACGATGCATACCTTGCTGGGAGTCCAGACTAAATCATACCAAGTTGCTGCTAGACCTAAAGCTTCTTCACTCATGTGATATCCAGGCAAAAGATGCTGGGAAACTCCAAACCCTTTGTTTTGTTGAAGATCTTAGTATCAGCTGGGACAGCCAAAAAAACAGGGAAACAAAAAAAAAACAAAGAAAGCCTGATGTAGACCTTTGACCTTGATTTGGATCAACTGCCTACAACCTGTTTCATGTGCAGACATGCTGAGGCATTTGTATCTGGACACCCTCATGGTTGGTTGCTTGATTGGTTCACACCCTATTCACCAGTTGGGTTGCAACAATTGCTGTGAGTACTACTCTGCAGTAGCAGTAACTGCAAATGGCTGTTGTAGGGCACCATTGATAGGAGAGGATCACCAAAGTCCTTGTTATAGATGGGAAGTTGGAATGAAGTTAGATGGTGGCATTACTGTCACCAAGTAGTAGTGTTTCACCCTCAAAAGCGCTTCTCTTGATCAGTGGGACCGAAATGGAATACCTGGATGGCTGTCATCGGCATTCCAGGGCATTTGATGAAACTTGGGGGTGAAGGTGCTTTGTCTCTGAACACTATGATGGTAAGGACCAAATTGGTCTTATTTATGGACATTATGTTGACCACACTGTACATTCTTGTGATGTGAATGAAACAAATGCTAATCAGCATATCAGTCTGTTGTGTTGTGTCCTCTGTAAAAGATGATTTTATCGTCCGTAAGCTCCTCAATTACATGTTGCAGAATGACTGACAAACTGTAAGTTGTGGTTTTGCACAGATAGAACTGTGACAAGAAGAAGATTGGAACCTATTGTCTGTTGGTCAAATGTTTAACTTTTTTCTTGGTGTTCATCCAGGGTGCAATTTTCAGTATAGATTCTGAAAGGCAACCATGTCCACATATGTTATACAAATCTGCTTGCAATAAGTTTGACTTGGGTCTTTGTTGATGCCGCTTTACTACAGAGAAGCATGCAGGCAAATGACACTCCCACATTTAGTCTGATTTTGGAATCCGTCTTGCAATCTTTACTGGTAATTTTGTTAAAAAATTATGCAACTAAGGATGTGATTCTGTGCACAGGTGCAAAGGATAAATGAAATGAGCACCCATGCTTGCAAATTTCAAAGCTTTATTCAACTATTTAAACTATCATGTGGTGAAATCTTCGTTTTCTTTTGTCGTATTAGGTGTGGCAAGAGTTCTCATGGGTTTAGATCCTAGTTCAGTTGGTTCTGAAAATTGCTGGACTTTTAACAGTGAGGTCCAAGATATGAATGGAATAAGCAGAAGCCAAGGAGAAGGGGAGACAAGATGCGCAAACAGATATCGTGGTCTGCAGGAGGAGGATTGCAATCATCCAACTCTTCTCCAATTTTATGCCGGGGTAAGCTTTTATCCCCACATGTTTTGGTGTTTTGTCTTTAGGAAAATGACTACCAGCAGTTTTGAAAATCTCATTCTTGAAGATTGTCTGGTAGGATCTGAGAGTACTCACGCTGGTACCTTGGTCTTGTAAGCAAAGGTCGCTTGTAGGCAGGCATACACCAAATGCAAGAAAAGTTAAGAACTGAGTGATAGTTAAGCCTTCAAGTGTTACCACATCCTCAACTGATTTTTCCTTCCAACACCTGGTTTTTGGGGAATTTATTTGAATTTTCGGTCGTAGAAATCACTTTTAAATCAATATCTCCCACATTCTGAATCCAAATCTTACCAAATAAATTCCATTAAATCCTGCTCATCAAGATCTTTCCAACAACACCAAAGGCACAATCCAGTTCCTCCAAAGTTTTCAGCTATGATTTAATTTAATTTTCAGTGAAGAAACCATTCAAGATTCAAAGAACTTTTGCACCGCAAGTCCAAACGTCATGGAACCAATCCCATGCACCCCTCCTCGTTGTTGAGAGCTTTCCAAAGACAACGAGAACATGATCTGAGGCATCCCAGTTCGGTGGATCTCATAACTTCAAAACAAAACAAAATAAACTACCTTCCTTCATAGATAGATATGTATTATTAGATAATGAAAGTTTTACCACTATCAACAATCAATTTCTCATTTCCATTTGTGAAGTAAGACAATGGAAAATCAAAACCTTGATTGTCCATTTGAGTGGAAAACTTGGGAATGTGTCCAAAATCATCAAAAGAAGTAGAGAAAGATGATGTAACATATACAATTTCACCATTTACCCTTCTCAACAATTCATCCCTCCAATCCTTCTTGTCTCTTCGAATCTTACCTTAAACATAACACTTTTTTCAAGAAATTGAACTTGATTTCAAGAATCATGATCCTCTATCGTTGATTATTTTATCACATTTTTATCTCTAAAATCATGATCCTCTATCGTTGATTATTTTATCGCATTTTGGTATTACGGGGTGAATTCAACTATTAGCAATAGATTTTGATGGTATATAATTTGTAAAAGAGGAGCATGACATGTGACATTCATAGAAAATTTCCATCATGAATATGAATAGATCAAGCAAGCTTTTATTTCAAACCATTACATAAATGATCTTATTCAAAAAAATTAGAATTACTAATCACAAAGATCGATATTTGTGGATATGCCTTATACAATTGTAATAATAGTAATTAATGATGTTTGAAGGCAAACCTATTACATTTAAATAATCATATTACCAATGCAAGAATGTCACCTATAGGAAATATATTTTGGTCCATCTTTTTTTTTCTTCTTTTTTTGTTTATAATTATAATGTTTAATCTATAATTGATTTAATTTAAACATTTGTAAAACTATCAATAAATTATCAACTTTAAATTATAAGCTAATTCATAGCTAGGGTATTATTTTAAGGACAAAGGACCTCAAGATTATTATTTTCATTATTTATGAAACATAAAATTTAGGAGGAAAAAATTTAAGTGAGAAATTTTGACTAGTTCAAAATAAGATAATTTCTATCTATCATGGTGATGATTTTTCACATGCATAAATATTGGTGCATCAATGTTTTGATTCCAAAATAAAAATGCAATAAATGATTAAATAAACTTCTATAGATAATTTGACCTTTTTATGGATGAAAAAGTCCTCCGCATGTAACTTGCATTTGGGGCTACAATTTCTAAACCCATTGGATACAAACAATCAATGAAATGGCCCAAATACCCTAATAGTTGAAAAAATGGTTCATTAGTGAACACCTTCCAACCAATAATTGTTCAATGATATTTTAAAATTGAATGACAAGCTTCTAAAACTTGTGATTGGGGTTTTTTCACCTTCCATTTAGAGATGTCATTTTATGTTTGTTAATGGGCTTCAAAACTCCCTTATATTTCCTTTCTTCATTTGTATCTTTGTGTTTGATAATGGGTAATCATTTGTCACATTCCTCAATTTTTCATTTTTAGAAGGGCATATTATGCCTATGCACTAGTGTTGTGTGGTTCTTCCTTTTGAAAAAAACCTATGGTCTCGATTTTGACATTGTACAATTTATTTGCAAGCTTTCATGGTGGGCGTTTGAGCTTGGTTCTTTCAATTTCTAAACCTTTTAGCTCTAGTTCTAGCATAGTTTTTCAAATTCAAAAACCTTTACACTTGGTTCAAAAATCGAGTCCAATTCCATATACACGCTACACATTCCCCATCTAATGTTAAAATTTGTATGGATACAAAGTTTTACAACAAATTAAAATAGAATTTTATATAGGTGTAGAGTTTTTTAACTAATTAAAATTAATATTTAATCATAAAATTTGACATACTTATCAAGTTTTCAAAAAAATCAAATGACCTTATGTACAAGAAATGTTTTCTCATGATTTCAATTTTGGTTCTAGATTTAGCAAAATAATAGTTCATGCTTTGATTCTTATGCCAAAAACAACAAAAGGGTGTTAACTAGAGCTTGAATCACAAGAATCTAGACTTGAACCCGTAGATTTAACCCTCCAAACTATATATTCTCACGACATTGCTATGCATGAAGTGTTTTTATTGTAAATGGAATTCTTTGAAACAAAATCCATGTCATTTGGTAATAGGAGGGATATTTTTTTGCATATGAAGTTTTGCATGTCTAACTATGGAATGCATTTTAGTTTGCACATAAAAATATGTGTGTTCACAAGAAGTTCAACTTTTTTTTTTGAAACCCACCACCCCCCCTGCCCCCCCGCCCCCCCGCCCCCCTCCCAACTTTGGGAGATTGTGTTTTGCTCATTTTAAACCTCAAGAGAAGTCTATAAACAACAATGGGGGTCCCGAGTGAAGGGCACCCTAAACCCTTTGAAACTCTAGGATTAAAAATGATGGGAGAGTGAACACACTCTCTCTCCAAGCTTAAATGTTCACTCATTGACTTATCTACCCTATGTTGGTATATATGAAAGCTTGCAACCCAACACTTGCACAATTTATGACATACGATTTGGTCGAAGCTCAAAATGTCACAACTTTTTTTTAAGGGGGAAATTTCACACCATGGCAACCCCCAAAAAATCTCTTGCAAATTGTACAAAGGGTTTATTAAGGAAAAAATCCACAAAAGTTGTTATATTTTGAAGAAAGAAAGGTCGAAAGTCGATGTCATTTTTAGATAATGGATCCTTTGGCAATCACTAGAACATTGCAAGGTTCTTTACAAAATCTATTTTCCTTTCTAACCTCTTGCCCAATTTTGTTCATTCCCATCTTTTGGAGGATGGTCAATTCACCTACTTGACCAAAAAAAACAATTAACCCATGTAATAGGTAATATGTACCCATAATCTATAAACAATTTTGTTCCAATTCAAAATTATTTAGTCCATATTCAATATTTATTTAATCCTAATTCAAATTTTGCTTGATCATAGCTCAAATTCCCGCTTTTACTATTTCCAAAATATTGCTTAGTCATACTCAAGTTTTTTTGTTTAGTCTTATTTCAAATTTGGCTTAATCATAGTTCAAATTTTCCTTTTCTCCAATTCAAATTTGCACATTCAAGTATGTTATCTTGAAATTTTAGATTTTTCAAAGACAAAGTTGAAATTTGTTGGGCACTAATTGTCGATTTGAAAAACAAACAAAGCACACCACCATTAGTTGTGGTAGAAAATTTTCAAAACTTATAAAAGGTTTTGCAAGAAGGGGCAAGGATTCCAAGGAGGGGAGGAAGGAATGGGGTGAGAATTTAATGAACCTATGAATAGACCCATGGTTGGATCTTGACCAACAAACATCAAATCTAACCACCACCACAACCCCCCTTCCTCCATTGCTACATTCCTTTGTGTTTTGCTTGCTTTGTTATTTCTTTGTTCCTTTCTAGCCAATTTTGATTGAACATTTTGGGGTTAGTTTAGGTGGTTTGGGAATGGGTTGCCATTGTTAGTTTTGAATTCAGTTATTTACTTTATGTTAGTTGATAATGGTCCATGATTCTCTCTTTCATAGTAAAGGAGGTGTAAAACACCAATTATTATTACACAAAAGAAAAATAAAAAATAAAAATTGTGGGGTATCATAGTGACATCAACATGGTCTAAGAACTAGTGTTTCCTCATTGTAATTATTTTTTTCTTCATATATTTGTGGTATTTGATCATGGTTTTGATGTTGTTATTTATGGCCATGAAACCTCACAAGTTGAAATGTTGCATCATTATTTTGAATTAGTTGGACTTGGGTTGTAGAAGAAATGTGGCCTCTATTGTTTGGATGTTGAAACCAAAAAATGTCACCCCCATGATACCCATTATCAAGCAATAATTAAAAGTTCAATCAAATTTTGTTATGTGGTTCGTGTTTACTCTTTGGTCAAGATGGAAAACTAAAGCATGGAATTTTATGTGTTAAATCTTACTTCTTGGGGCATTGACAATGGCAACATATTCTCATACAAAGTGACCCCTTGGAGAAGGGGTGTTTCAATGCAGTGCTACAAACCGCAAGTATGTTAAATATCAAGACATCGCCAATTTACACCCAAAACATTTGTGACTATATATACTTAATGGATTGGACTCAAATGTACATGGCATCATTATATTTATGTGCAAGATGGAGGTTTCAATGCCATTAGCTAGCATCATGGAAATTGTAATACGAAGCATACAAATAATTTGATGAAGAAAAGTTTCCACAAATGCACAAATCCATTTGAAGCAATATAATTTTGAGTTGTCATAAATTAGGGTTGAATCATGGTGTGCATATTGAATTAGAATAGATGTTGAATTATGGATCTTCTATCATGTGATGAGGGTGGCATTGTCATTTTGCCAAATGACAATGCCCCCCCACCCCGACCCCTAATCACATGATAGAAAAACATTTGTCTTAGATCCAATGAAGGAAATGCATACCTTCACATTTTTTTATGTCGATCTTGAAATAATGCTTCATATGTGGAAGAAATGCATTTTGAAGCATCACACAAACCATTAAGAAATCACCATGATGAGCAAGTAAGTAGACTCAATGTTTTTATTTAATAAAATGTGCATTAGGCCATCACCTAATATGTTGATGTCTCTCCTAAGAGTTTTTTGTTGATTGATTCATGGATGGAGAAACATTATTGACACCCAAAAGAAGATGGGTTTAGTTGGATACAATTATAATAGTTGGAGAATTTTGGGAAAATGTGGGACCAACAACAACAAACTAAAAACACTACTCGTAGTGTGGTTGCCTTTTACACTCCCCAAACAAGCCCAAGTTCTCACCACTTATTGGATCGAGATTATAGAACTAGCTACACATCATCATCGCTACCATATGTTCAAGAAAGTTGGGAAGCTCCTAGTGTCTCTCATGACTTTCTAGCGAGGGACATTGTGAGGGATGAAGATTGGGATGTGCGTGCTCGCAACAAGTAAGCTCACAAATTGTTTTTTTTTCAATTTTCATGTCTAAAATGCTCATAACAAGTAAGCTCACAAATTGTTTTTTTTTCCCAATTTTCATGTCTAAAATGCACGGTGGCTTTTTCTTTCTTTTTTAAAACAAAATACTTGTGATTGCTTTTAATTAGAGCAATTTAGTCATGACAATGCCTTCTTGGCTCAACCAAATTCCAAGGTCAATGTGAATGATTATTTATGTCTTTTGACCTAAGTTGAGTTCAACAATGGGTGCGTCACACTATTATGGCAGGTTGCCATTTACCTTTTTTTTTTAAAAGGTATCTTAAGGCAAAAGATGAATTATGAAAACTCAAATATTTCACCATGCAAAAATCTAATTTTCAAAAAAAAAAAAAAATCCTCTAAAAGAAACCAAAATCCTTCAAGATATATTATAACTCTATAATAACTAATCTCAAGTTTCAACACAAGCCAAAATATCATTATCTTTCAAAAATCCTCAAATAGAAATAGACCTATTATTATTATTATTACCTAGGGGCCTATAAAAATCCCTTAAGCGAGTATACTCTATAATGAATCTAAACACAATATCCTTGCCTTAGTGACTAGCAAGGCCAATAAATTAATTCATACATTTCATCTTCTATTTTACATACAAAAAGGGAAGCACTTCCAATTGCAGGCGAGTTAATGTATCGGAGTACATTACCGGGGAAGCTGTGGTTGTGCGATGCAATCAACACAAGTGGTTATTTGGCACAATCAAAAGGCTTTCATCTCGAGGGGTGCGAGTATGGGTGGGCGATGCCCAACTCATGGTGAATGTTCCATTGGAATTGTTGCAAACACATTTGTTAAAGATGTCGGTGTTTCTCGAGCTCACTTCGCTACCACAATCAAAGCCTATGTTGGCAATGGCAAGGTTGGATGAATTAGGTTGTGGTGATGGCGGTGGTAGAGCTTTGGTGCAATGTGTTCGGCCTGCACATCTTTCACATCGTCAACTTTACCAAATGATGGGAAACAACTATATTTGTGTTATTTGCAGGTATTTTTTAACTCAATAATTATTAAGTGTTAATATCATTTCATTAAATAAGAGTTGTATTATCTAACAATTGTTGCAACCATCATCTTAATTCTAATTCCTTTTTCTTAATTAATAATGACCAATAAATTGAAAAATATTTTCCAACTCTTCCTTAATGATGGACATTAAAATTGTAGTGTCTCTCTCTCTATCTCTCTCTCTCCCCCATTCCTAAATATAATTTGCATCAATTGATTTTTGGCCTTTCCTTGGTAGGTAAGGATATTGTGTTTAGATTCATTATAGAATATATTAGCTTAATGGATTTTGGCCCCTAGGTAATAATAATAATAATAATAATAATAGGTCTCTTTTTATATGAGGATTTTTGAAAGATGATATTTTGGCTTGTGTTGAAACTTGAGATTAGTTATAATAGAGTTATAATATCATGAAGGATTTTGGTTTCTTTGAGAGGATTTTTAATATATTTTTGCATGGTGAAATATTTGAGTTTCCATGTTTCATGTTTTGCCTTTAAGATACTTTTTAATGTAAATGGCAAGGCAATCATCGTGTGACACACCCCCTTGTATTGGGTGTTTCTTCCAGAGAGCAATTGCCACCAAAAGATGTAATAAGCCCATGGGGATGTCCTCACCTCTGTCATTTTACATGCCTTCAATCCCAAGCACATCATAATTTAACCTCAAATTGCCCTTTATGTGAGGAGAATGCTACAACAACCCACCAGCTCTTGGTTCCAAAGTCTCAAATCCCAACAACATCATCCCCTACCAACATAAGTATTTTGGAACCTTGTGTTGGGCCTCCGAAAGAAGGTCCATGCACATACATGTGGAGATCTATCCAAGGCATGATGAGCCCCCTCCCCACCATAGCTTGTCCCTCTTGCCATCAATCCTTGCCAAATAACATGGTGATGCCAACTACTACTACGTCACAAGGGGCATTGGGTCCTATGCCTTTGGAGCTAAAGGTTAATGCTCGATTCAAGGGCGATCATGTTAGTAGCTTGATCTTGTATAGCTCTCCTTCAAGCTCCATTGATCCAACGATTTTGGACCATGCAAACCCAACTTTCATACCCCAAGAAGGTGATGTTGTGGGTACTATTGTTGTATATAGCTCGCCATCGGGCCTTGCTCCTCAACCAATTTCTTTGCCTGTCAGGTTTCCCCTTGCCTCTCTCATTGACACATAATCCCATTGTTGTGATCAAAGATGTCATTAACTAAAGTAGGCAATTAACTTACTTGGGTTTCACATCAAGGAAACTTGGGTATTAAATCGGGCAAACATTTTGTGTTTTGGTTTTCAGATTGCAAGCAATTGAAGAAGTCCCAAAGATTTTGTTACAATCATCATCAACCATAGATGATCTCAAGGGAAGAGGACACCAAGGCATGGAAAAGGGTAGTCAATTTAACAAAGAATTAGAGGCATCAAAAATTGGACCATTCTTGCCACAACCTACTTTTGTGAACCATTTCCCTATGTTTTCAAACCTTGCCCAAAATGCTTCTTCATCTTCCACAAGAGTTTTTGCTAAAATGAATGGGGAAGATTTAGGTACATTAGAAAATTCAAATGAATTGGCTCCTGTTTGGGTAACGGTCATCAAAGATGGGCAAGATGCAAGAAATATTTTGACTAGAAAAAAGGAGTTGGAGCAATTTGTGAAAGTGAAAGAGCTTGAATTCACACACAATTGAATGGTGTTGATTTTTGTTTATATGGGAATTTTGTTAGATATTGGTTGTTAATGTAAATCATTAACACTTTCTATTGAGTTTCATTCTCAAGGTCTGTAGGATTTTTTCAATTCTCTATTGCACTTCTCATTGCTAATCTTTGACATGGGTTTGTGTTGTGGATGTGTTGTGATTGGTTGGCCACAAACTTAAAAATAAAATGAATTTCCAATATATGAAAAGTTTCAAAGTAAGTTTATGTTGACTCTTGTGATTCTTGCCACAACTCTTCTTGACAAGAGCATTGGTAGAAAAGCTTTGTGCACCCAAGTCTCATCATGACCTCAATTTGCCATAGTATTGTGTTACCCAAAATTTTGGCAGGGCAAATTGAGTTACTATGTTAAATGTCATTCCTTGCTTAAGATACTATTTGTGTTTCACACATCATCTAAAAGAACAATCAACCATATTTTTTTTAACTAACCTCTTGCCACTATTTATGATAACTTTAAAATCCTTAGCAAAAATTTATTGCAAATCACCCTTCACACTAACTCCCATAATTAATGATGGTGTGCACCAACACAACAAATTGTGTCAACACTCCTATGTGCCACCAAATTTTAAAAAAGAGTCAAAAGCTTGAAGTTAAATGCATTTTTTAAAAAATTCCATCCATTCCAAAGGAGAAAGAAGTTAGAAGAAAAACAAGAGAAAGGCTCACCCAAAGGAAATAAAGGCTCACAATTAGGGGGGAATGTCCATCCATTCCAAAACCATTCCAAATCCGAAGGAGGTTGAAGGGGGGAAGGAGAAAAAATAGGGTCCATGCCCCATTCCAAAGGACTAGTAGGTTGAAGGGAGAATTTTTTTGGGGTCAAATTGATGGAAAGGAGAAAAAGGTTGGAAAAGAAATAAGCAATTATTTACCCATTCCACAAGAGGAGGTTGGCAAAAATGTGAGCAAAACATGTAAGGAGAGAATGATAAGTTTGTAAGTATGTTTGTGTACAAGTGGTAAAGCCCATGGCAAGGGCATTACCAAAATAAGGGCATGCACAAGGTGATAGTCAAACGCAAGCCCAATTTTATTGATGCCATTGCCTTTAGGCTTATTTGGCTTGAAAATAAACCCATTGAAGTAGAGGAACTTTTCAAAATCGAATTACTTATTCAAAAACCACAATGTGCCTTCTCTCCTTTGAGAATTTTTTTTGTTTTATAATGTTACCTCCAAATACACTAATTTTTTTCTAGGAAGTATTTAAGTAAAGAGAGAAAGTAGAACTGTAGGTAGGTACAAAGTCCTCATATACATAAATACCCTCACTTACTACGTGTACAATCCAGTCTAATATCATGTGATGGTGATTGTCATTTGTGACAAGACACAAGTGTTCAATGTGTCTTATAGTGAAAATTGAACAAGGTGATGTTGAAAAAAAAATTAATTAATGCAAACTTCAAGGGTTTCATGGCTAACAATGTTCAAGCCAAATTGAATGTAATACAAATCATGTATGATAATGGGGATCCCAATGAACCCATGGTCAATAGGGAGGGAGCATGTTACTTCCATTAGATTCAATGTATGGACATACACACAAAACAACAAATCAAACCAAACCAAAGATGTGTGAACAACACAAAACCTTATGTTATGAATATAAAAATACCACCTCGTTGGAAAAGCAAATGTTCGCTATGTAACTATTTAATGTTGGTGGAATTCCTCGGGGGCTATAAATGTAGCTAGGCTTCAAAAGTTGGACAATTGGTTCAATTTCCAACACATTCATGTCAAACAATGGGAGATTTTATGATACATGTAATTTCCCCATCCCTCCTTTGCATACTTTTAAAGTTTGAAATCAATCTAATGAATGAAAAATACCCAAAAACATTTTGAAAACATTGTAACCAGTGCTTTTAAGCAATAAAATGACTTGTAAATGGACTTGAATGTTTTTGACAATGACATATTTTTAACAAATGTTTTATGTAAACCATAACATAATAGTGAGATGCAAATTTTAAAAAATTTAAGAGATTTAAAAAAAAACTTTTGTCCAAAATATTTCAAGAATATTTAAAAATAAACCCCCAATAAGTAGTCACCCAAGGGGGCATGTGTGGTTCATGATATCCCATTTGCACCTAGTCCCAAAAATTCCAGATTTCATCAAGTTGTGCAATTTTGTGAATTCATAATTCATGCATATAAACTCTTATTCAAAAAAATTCAAGGGAAAAAAATTAGCCTTGAACAAAAATTAACAACTTTATATCACATGTTTTAACCAAAGGTCATTTAACAACTTTTTGGACATTTTAATGGACAAGAATCAAACTACAAGTTTAATTCTTGACCATTTTTTTGGCCATAACTTGTGTTCTAGATCTTCAAATAAGGAATGTTACCTCACTTTGGATATTTCACTCTTCAAAAGCCTGATTTGGACAAGGTTTTGTGCCTCGAACCTTATTCCAAATTATCAAAACACCATGGGATTCCAATTCCCAAGTTTGAATCCACATGGGAGTGTTGGGACTCATTTTCTTTCATTTTTTCACACTTATATGAGTGTGCTTGAATCCTAAGGCACTATTTCAGCCCACTTCCCTTCCCATGCTTTAACTTTGGTCACGAGCTTTAGGGTTACAAATTACAATAGGTCTCATACTCAATTTGATTCCACTTGGAAGCATTCAACTTCCTTCATCTTAGGAAGAACACTTGCCCCTCCTAGGAATTGGTCACACACCTAAATTAAGTCATGACATTCTCATTCACTTAAAACAAATATCAATGTTCTTGTTGACATTATGGGACTTTTTTTAAAGCCCCATGATTGATTTCCATGCAATTGAAAGCCAAGCCTTCAATTTTGTTTTCAACTCAAGGCTTCACATTCTTTCATGTTTTGTCACAACCTCAAAACGAGGTTGTGACAAAAATATTTCAAAATGAATTATAGTCATAGTTTATGCCAATTTTGGGTAATATATAGATTGGCATTGGGCAAGTACGTTCACACATGATCTAGTGCCTACAAAAGCAATTACATTTTGCACGATATAATAATTGTTTTAATTGACAAAATAGAATGATTGCTCTAGGTGGATTTATTTAAATAGTCTCCCACCTTGTATTGTTTTAGTTTTCATGTTTAAGGGTGGGGTTTGAAAATCAATTAATACAAGCAATCTTGGATGTGAAAAACATTGTTGGAAACCTCAAAAAAAGGTTTAGTAAAGCTTTCTAAATGAGTTATACAAGTCTACTATTAACCTCTAAATGTTGACCATGAATGCTTGAAAACCAAAAAAGATTTTTGTTTGAATTTTTTAATTGATGTAACAAGCAATTTTTTGCATTTTTTCCAAATTTTGTTTAACCATTTGGACTGTGGTCATGGCTCCAAATGTCATGCTAACAAGGGAAATCCTTGTCAATTTTATAGGGTTTTGACTGAAATAAGGCCTATAATGGCCTCTTTTGTAAGAGTGAGGAAGGTAATGGTTTCTATCTAAAGGTTAATATGAACCAATCTTGGGAAGGACAATCTAAAAAATGATTATAATCAAATATGGGAGGGTGGGGGTGGGCAACACTTATTATAGTTATTCCACTTTTGATTGACTAATATTTTTATTTCATGTTTTAGTGAGGACATTTTTAAAATTTTCATTGTCATAACGATTATATTGAGATTTGACCAAACATTTAGGGGTTAACACCAATGTTGGCAAGTTCATGTTCATGTTATAAGTTAGGTTTTGGGATATATGGTCTAGAGGTTCATAATTTTGTTCAAATTGAATTTGGATCTAGACCATGAGACCAAATGTTTTCTTGAAATTAACACTTGAACTTGGACCAAGTTATAGTTTCTTTTTTTTAAAATTGTGTTCTGTAGTTTTTTTTTAAAGTACAAAGTTTTCAAAAGTGCAACAACCAAGCCCTAGTTATAGGTTGTGGCAATTCAACTTTTGGGCAAACCTTATGAGATATATTCCATAGTGGTGTTGTGTGCATTTGGCATCACCAAACAAAAGAAAGAAAGATGATGTGTAACTTAAGCTCAAGGAACTACCATTAATTTAGTGATTTAATGTTATGTGGCTACCAATTCACATATTCCACCCTTTAATGAACAAGTTGAAAATTCATGGTTCTGCTTCTCCAAAAAAAAACCCAAAAAATTAGCCCCTCAACCCCTTCCCCCCCCCCAAAGGATTTTTTTTTCATGATTATATTGGTCCCCAATTTTCTTTTACACTATTAACCCATATCCATGATCATGGGTACCTATTTAACGAAGTAATTACCATGTAGTAATTGGCCCAATTTGACATTAATTAAAATTTTGAATTTTTTGGTACATACTTGGTAACTATGTTGAAAGTTATTGAAACCTTTTTTTTGGAATAAATGACATATATTAAATCTAAATATGGGTACAAGTGTAAAAACCTTTTTTTACTCCCTATTATTCTTTTTACAAGTATCCAAGTGTTCCATCATTATTTCATGCCAATCTTTCATCTAGTTGACGAAATTCACAAAACCAAATACCATTCTCAGGTGCATGCATTCATTTACTTAGGTTAAACGAATGGCTCAAATGTTTGATGCAACTCCGTTTTAAAAATGATATTACATGGTCATACAATTTGATGTTTACACCCTCATCACACTCAGTAATGTTCTCGACCATTATTTCATGCAAGCAAGTTAGGGTTCGATCCATGGGGGTGGATGAACCTTCGGGCACATTGACATTGTCACAACGACCATCCTCATCTATGGTCGCAAACCCCCCAATGTCAACAATGTTGATTTCATCAACCTGATCTTAGTTGCAATTTTCATCATTGGATGCACCATCATCCAATTGCAAATATGATCGGTTGATAAACATGGATTTCACACCATCACGATGAACCCCAAAATAAGTGTCATAATATTCAATGATTTTTTTGATGTAATGTTGATACAAATCAATTGAATAATAATCTGATGCTTGCAAAAATTACTTCACAATGCCCATTCATGAATGCAACTTGTGTACTTGGTGAAAGGGGCACAAATCTTGTAAATAACATCAAGATGTTGTTGGCTTTGCACCCACCACAAATTGTCACCATTGTCCCTTTCAAAAGTAGGTGGGATCACATTAGTGTGTGGAATCTGACTAGTTTTGTCAACACTTGTTGCCACAAGTCACACCATGACCTTGTTATAAATAAACCCTTGCCTTTTCATCTTGGCTTGGTGCATATAATGTTGTGCCACTGTCATGGTTAGCCTCCACATTAACCACGCCCTTTCAAACCTTTAGTTTCAAGAGAAAACCAACACTTTAAAACCTCATGATAAGATTCTATGCTAACTTGTGTGTCTTGATTAAAGTGATTAAATCGGGACTCGTCGAAACGCAACCATCCAAAATTATGCATGGACGTGCACAACATATTTACAACTCATCATGTAATTCGAGTACGTGTGAAAAATCAACATGCAACTTTTAATGCATCCATAGCAAAAATGTTTTAAAACATGCCTTACTTGGAAGGGAGTAAATCACTTACTGGGTTGGCAATAATAGGCCCAAAAGTATCTTGTCCAAACAACACCAGGTTGTAGGTTATCAAAACTTTCCATCATGATCTCCTTCCCATGTGCCTTGAAAGATTCAATGGTTTCATTTAGGTTGATGGACATGAACATCACCATGTGGAGGTGATCAAGTAATGCACGCCTCACTTTTGGATCCTTGATTTTCTCTATGGAATGCAAGCAACATGCTATCAACACAAGCCATGCACAAAAAAAATGGGATAAGATTTCAGCTCTACACAATCCTGCCATGGTAAACCCAACATTAGTGTGCTTACCATGAACAATAAATATGTTACACAATCCCCACATTAACATAATATAGAAACATAAGATAATGTAACAAAAAGTAAAAAGACAATGTACAACCTACCCCAATGCTCATGTTCTACAAGGCATCATCCACAATGAAACACAATGGTTTCCAATGTGGCATATACAAGAAAGGCTTTATCTATAGGGCACCCAACCATTCCACCAAATCTTCACATGTTTGCTAATTCGAATGATCCAAACAACTAACATCCTTATGTGATGAAAGTCAAACACCATCAATGAAAATGGGTGGTAGTTCACATCATTGGTGCCAAACATGACATCCATAAAAATAACCATGTTGTGACCGAATTGGAGCACGACCTGAAGCTGTGTTTAGTGTTTGGATCCTTATGGTGAATGGGACATATATCCCATTCACTTCACTTACATCTTGGAAATAAAAAACATCATTTGGATGAGCACAAACCCATGATTGAATTCAAAATGTCAAGTTTTTGTGCAAACACCAAGTGCACCTCTTGTGCTTTCGATCCAAGTAGGCAATACCTTAGAGTTTTAAGAAATCATCCCAAGTCATCTGTTCATTGGCATTCACCCTTGACCACCAAATTTCCTTGGGTTTATCATAAATTTGTTTCATGGTGTACCTCACCCTAATTGGGTCCATATAAAATCCTTCAACTTGTGGGACATGCATGGAACATATGTTGACATCTATGATGTGGCCTTGGGTCACATGCATTATGAACATGATCTCCATTGATTTGGGTGTGAATTTGATGGTAAAATGCGTCATAGATGGTAACACTATGGAGTTCATTCATTTGAATGTTCATCCATTATTTGTAATGAACTTACTTAACTCATTATTTAGTTTCAATTCATTCCCAATTAATTTATAGTTGAATTTTTGTTCACTTCCAGTTCATTTCTAATGGATTTTTAATCAATTTTTAGTTATTTTTTAGTAAAGTTTTAATCCATTTTCAGTTGAGTCTTTTTGCTCACAGTTTACACATGGGTACACATGAGTGAATATAGGCCACATGTAGGTTGGATATTTCTTGAAAAACATTTTTGAGCTAGGTGCCCAATGGGTATAAATATAAATAAAATTCCCTATTACCTTTAGTTTGTTTAACATCAGTTTTGGGTACATTTTCTTGTCATAGCCTTGTTTTGTTTTTCTTTCTTCCTTGTAAAAAAATTACGTTGAATTTTTGTTTCGCATGTGTCATGTTCTTGTTATTGTTTTTCTTGTTTCACAATCAAGATTTGGGATTAGGCTTGTTATTGTTTTTGTCTTGATTTAGGAAATTTCATAAATTTGGTTGTTTTTGTGCGTGTGACAAAAGGTGATTTGCACCACATTGGCCATGTGTAAGGCGTCTTGATGAAAAAGTGGGCCAAATAACCACGCTTGATTGACCTCATGTGGTTGGGGTTTTCATAATGGTCCTTTGGCCCATAACCACATTCATTCCTACAAAACATAATTTCCATTGAATAAAATCAAAAAACATGAAAATGACTAACCCTAGTTTATAAAAATGACCAATGGAAAAAATTTATAAGTTGTTAAACAATACCAAATATGTCCAAGATGATTATTTATTGTTGAATTTTTCACATCTTGTTGAAGGGACATTCTTTTTGTATGTTCCATTCCACCAAAGTTTAAATATTCCCTTGTTCATTCTACAAAAACTCAGAAACACGAACATGGGGGATGTATGTGGTTTGAATTGCCACCTTGTTTTAACCTTCATGCTTAAACCCATCTTTCCACACCATGTCAACATTCGAAAAAGGTGATTTTGCCAAGTTTTGGATTTCGATGGATTGGGATAATGAAATTCACCCCATGTTTAGAATTGTTAAAGAAATAACCTTATAATAAAAAATCCCCAACTTGTGAAAACCCATGAAATACCCTCACATGTTTACAAATTGTAATAACCTTAATCAATAAAAACATTAAATCATAATTAACAAAACTCACAAACCTTATAAGTGAACCTTACCATAACACATAACCAAACAATAGTTCACAAATGGTAAAAAAAACCACATAGTTATCGTATTGCCATCTAAACTTATGCAAAAAAAAATCCTTATTTTCCTAGAGACAATCAATTATATATATGTAGGGTTTTCAATCAAAATGTGCAATACTCACGTGCAACAATAGTAACACATTGACCATGGGACTTCTTTGCCTGAATGTGGTATGTTTTTGCAAATTGATACTTTGATGACCATCCATATCCAAAGGGGAGCAAAACACCTTAAGTGAAAGTTTTAAAAAATAAAATGAAAGGAATTTATTAAGAGAGGATATCATATTGTTTATGTTAAAGGGTGATGCCACTGATGTTCAATGGGGTTTTGGCCTTGAATGAAACACATTCATGGATAGATTGACATGGATGTCATTAAAAAAAAAAACATTAAATCCTAAATAATTCCAATGGTGGATGCTATGAACCATGATAATTCTAATCAATCAAGTAGACATGACCCTAAAAAAAAAAACATAGCCACTATTGAAAAAAAAAATTAAATACAGATTAAATGAAACCTCAAGCCTAAATAGATAAACATGGATATCATTAAACAAATAAACATTAAGCCTTAAACCCTAAATAATTACAATGGTAAATGCCAAACACCCTAATAATTATATGATCATTTACACATGCTCAAAAATTATAACCACAAATTAAACCTTAATTTGGAGCCTTAACTAAATGAAACAAACAAATGAGTGGAAGCCATGGTGTGTCTCTTACTTGTTTGTTTGGTTTATTAACGTGAACCTTTCTCCACTCTCCTTGAAAGAACAAATAAAAATGAATGTGTCTTGTGGTATACATGTGCAAATGCCAATTTTCTCCCAAAATCCATATTAGGTTTAATTTGAATTAGGCTTAAAAGGTGCAAAAAGTCATAAAAATTTCTTGTCTCCATAACCCAAAATTATAAAACCCTAGCACTAAATAACATAAATAATTATAAAAACATAATATTGTTAAATCTAATCCACATTACTTAAGTACGCCATTAAACAAGCAAATCAAATTGCTCAATTTAGGCTTAATTATGTCATGAACCTGAGTACAACATCCATTAAATGTGCTTAAACTAAACTAGAGCTCCATATTTTTTAGACATATGCATTGGATTTGCAATACCCTCATCAAGGAAAACACTTTTAAATACCCACAACATGTAATACCTTCATTGGGGGGTTTCGCATGTTGTGGATTTTCAAAAGTTTGTGCAATACCTTTAAAACACACTAAAACATCATGTTTAAAACCAATGTCTATTTGCAATACCCTTAAATAGGTGGTGGCAAATATATTAATTGTGCCTTTTGTAATTTGTTCAAGTGAACAAGACCAAGCTCCATGCAATACCTTCATTTTATTCTTTCCTCATCGTTTTTGACCATTGGGGATCTATTGGAATGGCAACTAAGTAGGAAGGTGTAGTCATGCAGGTGGGGTTTGGTAAGTACCTACCTAAAGTGTTGGTAGGTAGGTAGGAAGGTGGAAGGAAAGGTAGGTAGATAAATAGATGGGTGGGGATGAGAGTAGCACATTTTAAATTTATAGGTGAGTAGGTAGATGGGGAAAGGTCTACTCTTGATTTAAATACATAGGTGAGTAGGTCAGTGGGAGATGATGTGGGGTAGTAGGTGGGTGGGGGGAAAGTTTTTTTTAAAAAAAATCTGGGTAGGGGGCAAGGACAAAATAAAGTTCCCAAAAAAAAAACTATATCAGGGGGAAAAAAAATGGGAAGGGGCAGGGGGAAAAAAAGTTGGGGGAAAAAAAACAGAGATGAGGGCTGAGAAAGGGCAAAGAAAAAAAGGAGTGAGCATGGGACGGCACAGGGATAGAAAAGAGAAACCCATCAGTGCACCATCCATCCATGGATGGTGCACTGGTGGGTGCTGGTAGGTAGGTAGAAAACTAGGTAACCACTAAGTAAGTAGATGGTTTATACATATGTAAGGGCTTTTTTTTAACTACCTACCTACTAACTACCTGCTTGTGGGTTGGTAGTAGTAGGTATGTAGAGAAAAAAAAAGCAAGTGAGCTAACCACCATGGTTAGAGCTAGGGAACTGAAACCCAACAGAAAACTGTTTCCTGACCACTTATCATTCATCCTTTATGGTGCACTGGTGGCTGCTGGTTCACTATGGCCCTATCTATCCTCACATGAAATGGGTGTTACAACAAAGATTTGTATAACTCTGTTTCGTTTGATGGGACTTATTTTGGTTGAAAGGTCTCAGGGGACTATCGTATTGGATCCAACTTTTGGAAGTTTTACGTTATCCAAACCAGTTTTACATTAGATGAATCGGTTTCTTTGGTGAAAGTGTTTAGACTGTTTGGATTGGAATGGATTGTTTTGGTGTTCAGAGTGTGGACACAGTAGTAGGCAGATGTACAACATCTTATCTATTGGCACGGCCCAGCGTGTTTGTGTTTGTGACGCCTTGTTCACATAGAGACAATTCCATAGGCTGCTTGCTATACACTCTATGCCTTAAATGTGATAAACATGACAACAGCAACACCCAACAACTCCCAAAAATTCTTCCTCCATGTTGGTTCACATGCCAGAGGTCATAAGAACAAAAAATTCTCTTCTTCTTCTTCTTTCAATACACTTTTATGAAAAAGTAGGAAATGTTGAGTTGGAGCTGACGGCACAAATTATTTTCACTTGCTTTTTATTATCTAGAAGCCTATTATTACTGATGAATGAATTACAGTGTTATAGCTTATCTGCTTCCAGCTCAAAAAGGTGTGACACTTGCTTCTTCATACAACCAGCTCTTTTCAAATTTGAGACAATCCACTGAGTCATAGCTCCTAAAAGGTGCAGAGCAGTTCACGGAGCAAAGGACAGCTCTACAATTTATCACCCAAATTTAGCTGCACGAAGCAGCAGAAACACGTGAACAAATTGAAGTATTCACTGCCCAGAAAATCTTACTGGGCAACCAACCAGCATATATAATCTGATCATTTTCTGAGTAGGCAAGGAGTTGAGTACTTAGTCAAGTTTAGTATTACGACATTGCAACAGTTTCTACCTGACTTTAACATAATTTAACAATTCTTGAAACACATTTTGACAGTTTCTACCTGACTTTAACATAATTTAACAAAACTTGAAACACATTTTGAGCTTTAACATCCAACAGCAACAAAAAAAATTATGTTAAGAAAAAATAAAAATCACTTATCTGCTCTCCTTGAGACCCATTAAAAAAAAAATTCAAAAAAAAGGAAGATCTTTTGTAGGCATTTATTAGGGGTTAAAGCGGGGGTGAATAGCTACATTTTGAGGGAGGTTTCAGAGGGGTATCTTGTGTCTTTTACTCTTGAATAACATGGAGCTACTTACAGCCAGCCAGCAAGCAAGCAAGCATATTCTTAAAAGTTGCAGGTGGTTTGTCGGGGAGTATCTTCTCCTTCAATAATTGACAATATTTCAATTGGCTTTAAACTCACAATCTTTTTGCTGGCTTCTTTTCCAGTTTTGGAGTGTGCAAGATCTTTTACACTGAAAAGCAATCATATGGGGTCGACATAAAAGTCCCCAGCAAAAAAATTAGCAGCCAGCCAGCCAGCCAGCCAGCCCACGCCTGGCATGGAATGCAATTTCCCTGGAACATGTTTTTGTCTTTTTTCTTGGGAGCTTTATGAACTATATATATAATTAGACAACAACAAGTTGTTGCAACCCAACTTAAAGAATGAATGCTTTTTAGTGATACATATATATATAGCATATGGAAAACACATGTATTTTCAGCTCCTCCCTCAAACACTTGTTTTTGGTGGGGTTCATGCTCACAATTGACAACCACCCATAAGCTGGTTGGATCCAGACTCCAGTGTTGGATCTGTATATAGGCATATATGCTAGTATCAACTATATATCAATACCAAGACTGATTTGGTACTGAACTAAGTTCTTAAATTGGAGCCAATACAAGGACCAGGCTGATATGAAAGTTTTCCAAAGCACCCAAATTGTACTAAGACAAGGTCTGGTATGTTCAGCAGTCAATACTAATCCCTCCAACACTAGGTTGGCGATCCAAAGTGTCATCTAACTTCTAAGGAGGAGAGGGGAGGGGAGGGAGGTATCTCAGGTATCTCAGGTTGAATCTGACAAATTACATGTAATAGATCATAACAAAAGCTTGGATTTGAAAAGGAGTTGGATTCTGAGGTTTTTAGTAGATAGAAAGTTTGGAGTTGGTTTATATCTAGCCAAATTGTGATATGGGGATTGTTGGCCCTGGCTAAAATGAACCCCAAAACAAAACAACATTGCTCCAAAGACACCATCTATCTATCTATTAATGGAAGGTTGTTTGTTTTGTTTGTCAAAATAAAATCTCCAAAATCATGATCTCCCTTTCTCACTCGAATTCGTCTTTGGCACTTAACGTGTCCACGCCTCCCACACATGTAGTTTAGGTTGCTTAACAAGGAACGTGGTCGAAGGCGTTGGAATGCATTGAGGTGGTTTCATAGTGTATAATAAGAGTGTTATTGAATAAATTTTTCATTGAAAAATCATCAAAATTTCAAATTTCAAATTCAATTAGTTGGATAATGAGTTCACACTTGGGGGCCAACAATTAGTATTTTATAATAATAATTTAGCCCTGGAAGAGGCTCTTGGTTATGGCAGCTCTGACTTGTGCCTACTGATACCTTCAAAAAAGAAAAAAAAAAAAAACAAACAAACAAAACAAAACAAAACACTTGCTGAATTTGGTGGGTGCTCCCAAGTCAAGATGAGATTGTGTGCATTGTGCTTCCTTGTCCTATTTTGAGGTCATGGGTATTTGTAGGTAATCTTTAGACTTTTTGAGGCCAGTTGCTCAGTTGTGCTTTATATATATATATAATTTTTTAATTTTAAAAAATTAAGAAATAAATATTTGAAATAAAATATTAAAAATTTAAAATTATTTATTTTCTTCTGTGTGTTTTTAAAAAAAAAATATTATACTCTTTCTGGAACGAGACCCGATACCTTGAACCTACCCAAAAAAAAAGCTCAGTCCGACTCAGACAACCAGAATGTAACATGCTCTCTTACAACCCATGATTTGAGTTGAAGTCCATCTGATCGGCATCTCTTGGAAGCTTTGTTTTGCAAACAAACATGGACCCAGATGTCAGTAGTAGTCCCAGGAACAAAGGAACAAGTTCTGTTTGCCTACAACAGGCTCATTTGCATATCTCAGCTTGACAAGGAGTGCAACACACTGCAGCCTTGCCATTTACATTAAAAAATATCTTTAAGGCAAAAGAAGAATTATGGAAACTCAAATATTTCACCATGCAAAAAAATATAATCTTCAAAAAAATCCTCTACAATAAAAGAAACCAAAATCCTTCAAGCTATTATATAACTCTATAACTAATAATCTCAAGTTTCAACACAAGCCAAAATATCATCATGTCTCAAAAATCCTCATATAAAAATAGACCTATTATTATTATTATTATTATTACCTAGGGGCCATGAAATCCCTGAAGCTACTATACTCTATAATGAATCTAAACACAATATCCTTGCCTTGGTATGCAAGGCCAATAAAAATCTGTACTTTTTGAAAGTTTTGTCGAATAGAGTTATCCGTAAAGTCAGGCGATTACTGGGGCGAGAATGGCCAGTTTCGGCGTACCTAGTTAGGGTATCAAATGCGTAACTGGGAATGAAAATTTTACAAAAAAGAAATAAACTGGGACCGAAACTAGTTTTTCCACCAATTTTGGTGGTAAACTGAGTTTCATTTCATCCTGTGTTTCCTTTTTCCTAAGCGCCTGCAGTGCTGCTCCATATATTTTCACTGCTTCTACCTGTACAACTACTATAATTGCTCTCGAACCTTGTGCATTAAATACTGGAAATTGCAGGTTAAATACTGATGCATTAACTGGAACCTTGTGCATTAAATACTCAAAACCAAATTCTCAACTCCATGTATGTGTGTAACTAGACCTGGAAGTGCTCTAATTTAAATTTTTAGGACCAAAATAAAAGGCTCTTCATTAAAGTAAACAACCACCCAACATTGGGGGTTTCCCCCCCCCCAATTGTGTGATGTAGGCTGAAGTCATCATAAATTCATAATACAATTTAGCCAGATTTGGCTATTAAAAGAATGAAAATAAAATAATATAGAATAAAGTAAAACTTATAGAAGCATGATTTAAAGATTTGTGCTTAGCTATATTTGGTTTAAATAGCCAAGTTTGGCTAAATCTTTCAAGGTATGATTGCCATTTTGGCTACAAACAAAAAAGTTCCTTAAAACAAAACACTGCTAATGAAAGTGTGTGTGAGTTCATCAAGTTTGGGGAACTTCATGGGAACACATCCCATCTTAATTGTGGCTAGTTTGAACAACCCCACCCACCCAAACATGATGAACCTCGGGTGGCCAACAAAACTCATACTACCTTACTACTTTGGCAGCTTCGACAATAGATATATTATTTTCAAAAATGTTGAAAAATATGGAAAGAAAATGTTGAAAATTTCGATTTTTTTTTTCTTCCATTTTTTTTTTGGGGGGGGGATAGAAACTATTGCATCTTCAAGAATATTTTTATTTTCAAAATGAAAAATTAAAATTAATTAATTAATTAATTATTTGATCAACATGTATTGAAGCTGCCAAAGGTACTACTACAACAACAACATTATTATGCTTTCTTACCTGCCAATATATTTCAGTGTACTTCCCTTGCACCCAATTCTCTCTATTGGTCACTTGTTCTTCCAAACCGTCTGTCTTGTGTTGCTAACTTACATGGGCAACTTGCCACGGCGCAGATTTTCTCCAAATTTATAATTTAAAAAAATCTAGACTTTGTATTGGTATACATCCATATTTACGAGGGCAACTTTTCTCCTTTTTTTTTTTTTTTTAAATTTTAATTCTAGATTGTGTGCTAGTACGTATATACTACTTACAAGGGCCATTCGCCGCGGCTCCAATTTCTACACATTCCTCCAAACAAAATCAAATGCCATTCGGATGCACTTGCTTGTGTGACCCACTATTAAAATTCCTTCTTTCCAACGGGCGTCAGGTGTCATCATATACATTAGATGTGGAACCTCCCCTCCCACATATGCGATTGATTTTTTAAAATATTTATTTATTTATTTATTTATTTATTTATTCGCACCATGGAATTTAGTTTCATCCATAAAATTAATGAAAATATATGTTGTATGTAATTTTTTTAATTAATTAATTTATTTTCCATTGATCTAAGGGAAAATAACCTTCTACATATGAATGCAAAATGCATGATAAGAATATTTTAAAATCGATATGCTATTCCATGTACACGTACATATATGCTTCACACGGAATTTGGATTTGTTTTGCACCAATGCCAATCCATTGGAATTTTGGCACATGTAAAGTTCAACCTTTTTCCATGAATATAAAAATATTTAATATGCACATCTTATGTGTGTCTAGGTGCAAGCAAATTTTTGTGGTAATTATTATTGTAGCCACAATAACAAATTTGAAAATAATGCACAATGTATATATTGACTAATTTTTTTGACTACTTTCTTTTGCCACAATTATATAAACCCCTAACCACATTGAGCTCACAATAGCCTTATGTGATAGTGCCTTATGAAGCCTAAACAAAAGGGGCCAAAATGTGGGAGATTTGGATTACTTATATTCAAGAATGTACTCTCAATTATATGCTTGTCACAACAATTTTCTTAGTTTCATTTACACTTATAATACAATTGTGAAAAAAAAAAAAAAAATCTTGTCCAATGGGATAATATTTAGATTTTTCATGTTTTAATCTGACATTTTTTTTTGTTTTTTTTCAAGCTATGAGCTCCATACATTTTAACACCAAGTGTTTGAACTTTGAAAAATATTCCCAAAAGGGTATGGAAGGAATTTCAAGGATTTGTCATTTGGATGTAATAATGCCACCCATGGGAATGTAGTATATATGTTAAGGATGATTGATCATAATTCCTTGTAAAAAGGTCTTTTTTTGGCTCTCAAGTTGCTCCTTTGTAAATATATGATGAATTTGGTGAAAATTGCATTAAATTCTTCTACATATGCTTTGTGAAAGACAAGAAGGTCAAGGGTCTCCCACTAGACAAATTGTGGTATGCATATCTAGTAATTGATTATACTATCATATATGCCTAGTGGGATAAGGTCATAAATTATTGTAATACTTTCACTATTTCAACATGGTTGTTGGATAATTAATCTTATAATTAATTATCCCAACTTGTCACAAAATGAGCAACAATAGTACATTGTAATGCCTAGGTTGGTTAGTAATCAATTAATTAATTTTGAAATTGCCAAAAATTCTGAAAAAATATTTTCCTGCCATGCCAAAAAAATCTAAAAGAAGCCCCTCAAAGCACATTAGCTTCATTATTTAATATAATGCCTAAATGTAAAAATATTATTAATTTTCTTGCTGAAAGTAAATGACAAAAATATATTATTATTAGGCACCTTGCTGCCAAACCAACCCAGGTACTACATTAGTATGAAAATTGGACACAATTTCATCTAACATTAACAATAGCCACATAGTGCCCCAATTGCGTTTTTAAAAAAATGATGTTTATTTTCATATATGTGTTAATTATCATGGTTTCAATACGTTCTTTAAAACAAGTATTACCGTTTACCTTTCATCTATGGGTTAGTTGATAACATTTTGATTTCTTCGAGATAAATAACATAACATGAACATCACTTATAATTGGTTTTTGAAAGGTTGTGAGAGGTGAAATTATAAGCCAATTGGGAAAATGTGAATTTTGATTGTGTGGGATATGTCATTTATTTTTATTACATTCAAATAAACATTTCTATTGTTTGAACCGTTATTGATTAAGGTGCTTCATCTTTCATCCATGACCTTTAGTGTTTTTTGTCAATTGTTAATTTTTACCAATACTTTTGTTGAATGTTATTCCCAATGTTGTGGAATATTTGATTCATTTGACCTAAAAAGTTCATTTATTGATAATTTTGAGTTGATATTGTGTTTCAATTTGATTCATTTGACCTAAAAAGTTCATTTATTGATAATTTTGAGTTGATATTGTGTTTC
>Ga0116227_10003052_pt1 | contig 37557 bp, 28 predicted proteins | sample S1TSphgellanicum_FD_89693 | JGI IMG/M metagenome (GOLD analysis project Ga0116227, IMG submission 89693) | Host-associated microbial communities from peat moss isolated from Minnesota, USA - S1T2_Fb - Sphagnum magellanicum MG | ecosystem: Host-associated > Plants > Peat moss > Unclassified...
CAGCGCGAGGAAGAACGTGACCGTAAACGAAATGTAGCCCAGCACCGGCACCGACTGCAGGATGTCGAGAATCGGCACCAGCACGAGGCTCGCGCGACGGCTCTTCGCGGCGAGCGTGCCGTAACTCAGCGTGAACACGAGCGACGCCACCATCGCCGCAAGCATGCGCAGCGTCGTGCGCAACGCATATTCAGGCAGGTTTGTTGGGTCGAGCGAGATGACCTGGGTCTTCAGCGTCGACATCGGCGCGAGCGTCTGGTGAAAGCCAATCGCCGCAAAAGCGATCACGCAGATGATCAGCGGAAAGGCGACGAAGTCCCAGCCGTTGGGCAGCAGGCGCCACGCGGAAGCATTGGCGGTGCGTTTCAGATCGAAACTGAAGTCCATCAGACGCCCTTCCTGTTTGCGTAGGCTAGGTGGAGACAGGCCGCGCGGGACGGCGCCGGGTGTGCGGGACAGGCGTGGCTTGCAGGCTGCCGGTCAGGCACGGCAAGCAGGCCGGCGGAACGGTCCGGAAAGCGGTCCGGAAAGCGAAAATCAGGCGTGGCAGCAAGCATATGCGCGGTAGTCGTTAGCGTCGGAGATACATTGACCGGCAGCGGCCGAACCCTGGGCGAAACACCCCGGACCGCCGCTGCAGCCGCCTGTCAGGGCAGGCGCCGCCCGAAGGCTGGCGAGCTTTCCTTGTTTTGGACGGCACGACACTACTACAACCTGTGTTTCAGGCACAACCTTTCGGGGCAAATCAGTGGCACGGCACGCCCCCGGACGGCCCGGCCGGTCGCGCGGCGTGGCGTGCCGGAGACATCTGGAAAACCCGCACCCCCCGTTCAGAAAGGGACTCGTATGGTCGTTAATTACCTGATGGCGTGCGCCGAGTCGCAATAACGGATGGCGTTGCGCCACCTGGCGGTTAAAATCGAGACAGGGCGGATGGTTTCGGTCAGCCAGGTAAAAGGAGCGAACCTGGCGTGACCGGACACGCCGCGGATTGCCCGCTGCCCGCAGCAACGACTCAGCGCCGGCGCGCTGCAACGATTGACCTTGTTGCAACCCAAAGTCAGACGGATCAGAGAGTCGATGAACAGGAATTCCTTGCGCCAGGCCATCGGACCGCTCAGCTTCGCGCTGGTCGTGGTCGCGTGCTGGCTCGCGTCCGGCATGATCGCGGACCGCATGGTTCAGCAGGAACTCGATGCCGCGCTGCGCGCGCAACGGCAGATGTCTTCGTCGATCGTCGACAACATGGCCGAAGTGATCGCCAGCGACCTCTCCATGTCCCGCGCCATTCCGGCCACGATGGCGGAAATCAACGTCGTCCAGCGCGCGCTTGCGCAGTCGCAAGGTTATGCCGTGAGTAGCGCCGTGCCGGCCGCTACGCTGCACGCGAACCTGCTCAAGGTGCCGGAACTGGTGGCCGTCAGCAACTTCCTGCACGACGCCCAGGGCTTCTCCGGACTCGACTCGATCTGGCTCGTCAACGCCAACGGCTTATGCGTCGCGTCCAGCAACACGCAGAGCCGCAACTTCGTGGGCATCGACATGCGCGGGCGCAACTATCTCTCCAACGCGCTGCTGGGCGCGTTCGGCGAGGCCTACGGCGTGGGCCGCGCGAGCGGCGAACCGGGCATCTTCATCGCCGCGCCGGTGTATGACGACGGCGTGCTGGTCGGGGTGGTGATCGCCAAGGTCGGCATTTCGCGCTTGCGCCACTGGGTGGCCCACGAAGGGACCTTCGTGGCCGACGAGAACGGCGTGATCATCATGGCCCATAACAGCGCGCTGGAAGGCCATGTCCTGCCGGATGGGCACATCAAGCAGATGAGCAGCGTCGAACGTCAGAACATCTATCGCCACGAAGACTTTCCGAACGTCCCGATCCAGGCGGACATGCAGCCGGTGCGCGAGCAGGCGCCGTGGGTGCCGACGGACATCGCGATGCAACTGTTCGGCATGGGCGAGCGCGCCGAGCCGGCGCTCTACGAGTGGCGCGGCGGTCTCAACTCAGGACTGTCCGCCCATCTGGTCGATCCGCTCGCCGCCTGGCCCGAACTGCTGCGCAACCATAAGCGCGACCGCCTGCTGGTGTTTCTGACGCTCGCGGGCACCGCGGCGCTGGCATGGGTGATTACGGTGTCCTATGTGCGCGAGCGGCGCCACCATCGTGCGACGCGCGACCTCGCCGAGCAGTTGCAATCGGCCAATACGCTGCTATCCGCCGAGGCCCGTCACGATGCGCTGACCGGCGCGCTGTCGCGCCGCTATTTCCTCGATCTGCTGCGGCATGAAATCGAACGCGCTCACGCAGGCGGCGAGCCGCTGTGCATGGCGATTGCCGACCTCGATCACTTCAAGCAGATCAACGACCGCTTCGGCCACGCCGCCGGCGACCGCGCCCTCGAGCACTTCGTCGATACCTGTCGCGCCGAACTGCGCGGCGGCGATGCGATCGGCCGTCTGGGGGGCGAGGAATTCGGCATCCTGTTGCCGGCCACCGCACTCGAAGGCGGCCGCGACGTGGTGGAACGGCTGCGCACCCGGCTCAAGGCGGTGCCGTCGACCAAGCTGCCGGCCTCCGCCAACCTGAGCGTGAGCATCGGCATCACCGAACTGTCGCCGGAAGATCTGCCCGAGCGGATCATGAGCCGCGCCGACCTCGCCCTCTATGCCGCGAAAACCGGCGGCCGCGACCGCACCGAGGCGCTGCCGCCGGACGACACCGCGCCGCCGGCGCGCACCGCCGCCACGACCTGGTGAGGACCGGCGCCGACGCGCCGCCCGCGCACCATGTGCTAACACGCCCGAGCCAAGCAGGTATGATCAACCTTCATACGAAGCTTGTTGTTACCGCTCTATCGGGAGAGATGCATGAAGGGAAATCTGGTCATTGTTTGCCGCGATCACGATGCTGACGCGTTCGACCATCTGCTGGCCGAGTACGGCGCCTTTCAGACGCGCTTATCGTCGACCGCGTGGTATCTGAAGCTGGAGGTGGCGCCGGAGCTGATTCAGGAGGAGATTCTCACGCGCCTCGGCAAATATACGACGCACTATATTTTCGAAGCCGAGACCGTGACGTGGAACACGGTGGACAGCGAAGCGGCCAACGCATTGAATACGCTGTTTTCGGAGTAATCCACCGCTACCGCATCACGACCACGCGCTTTCCGACATTGAATTCACGCGCGGCACGGCCTCGAACGGGAACGTCATCAACACCCGCAGGCCGCGCCCGCCGTGATTGCCGAGTTCCCATTCCCCGCCGGCGCGCCGCACCAGCCGTTCGACGATCGCCAGCCCCAGCCCGCTGTGGCCGTTGCCGCCGCGCGCCGGGTCGAGCCGCACGAACGGCCGGCTCGCGTTGATCAGATCCTGCGCAGCAATTCCGCCGCCATTGTCCTGCACCGACAACGTGTAGCCCGCCGACGTGCGGGCCGTCGCCAGCACGACAGGCGGCGCGCCATAGGCATGCGCATTGTCGAGCAGGTTGGACAGAATGCGGTCGAGCGTAGCGGCCGGCAGCAGGAAGCCCGGTCCCGCCTTCAGATCGGTCAGCACGGTGGCCGCGCCCGCCGCCACCGCGCGGTAGCTGCGCACCACACGCTCGCACTGCGCATCCACTTCGACGGCTTCGCTGCGATCGGCGCCGTCGTGAGCGAACACCAGAAACTGCTCGACGATATGCGTCATCGAATCGACGTCGCGCACCACGCCGTCGCGCACCTTGACCTCGTCCATCATCTCGGCGCGCAGGCGCAGCCGCGCGAGCGGCGTCTTCAGATCATGCGCGACACCCGCGAGCATCACGGCGCGATCGTTCTCCGTGCGCGCCACTTCCTGGACCATCTGGTTGAAGCCATGGGTCAGTTGACGCAATTCGCGCGGGCCCCGCTCCGGCACCGGCGGCACCGGCTGACCGCGGCCAAAGCGGGCGACCGCGCTGGCGAGCGAGCGCAACGGCTGCTGCAATTGCCACGCCGCAAAGAGCGCGGCCATCACGGCAAACGTGAAGATGATGGTGAGCCACAGCACCATGCGGTCCACCGAACGCGGCGGACGCAGCGGCTGAACCGGCACGACGATCCAGTCGGCGTCGCTCGGCTGACGCACCCACAAGGTAGGCGGCTTGCCCGGTTCGCCGAGGCGCACCTGGGTACCCGGCGGCATGCGGTCGCGCACGTCCTCGAGGAAGTGGTTGAGCGGTGTATTCGAACCCTCTTGCAGCGCCGGCACATCCTTGCTCGACGGATCGACCAGCCGCACCCGCGAAGGCAACGGCTGATCCGGCGTATGCAGGACGTGCTGACGCACGGCGTCGACGAGGAAGGTGGCCTCTTCTACGGCATAGCGGTTCTGAAACTGGCTGCGCTCGAGGCGAAACAGCGCATACCCCGCGAAATGCGACAGCAGCAGCACCCCGACGACCAGCAACGCCAGCCGCCCGAACAGTGAATCAATGGGTCGGCGCATGCTGTTCGCCATCCGGCACGAACACGTAACCGCGGCCGCGAACGGTCTGAATGAAGCGCGGCGTGGACGGATCGGTTTCAAGGATGCGGCGCAGACGCCAGACCTGCACGTCGATGCCGCGGTCGGTGCCGTCGTATTCCGGACCATGCAGCAATTCGAGCAGGCGCTCGCGAGTCAGCGTGCGCATTGGGTGATTGACGAAAATCTTCAGGAGCGCGAACTCACTGCCGGACAAGGTCAGCGGTTTGTCTTCGAGATTCAGCGTGCGCGACTGGAAGTCGAGCGTAAAACGGCCGAACGTGAACGGTTCGCGCTGCTCCGGCGCAGCCGCCGACGGCAGCGTGCGGCGGCGCCGCAGCACGGCCTGCACACGCGCCAGCAGTTCGCGCGGATTGAACGGCTTGCCGAGGTAGTCGTCCGCGCCCAGTTCGAGGCCGACGATGCGGTCCACGTCGTCGGCGCGCGCCGTCAGCATGATCACCGGAATGTCGTCGCCCGAGGCGCGCAGCTTGCGCAGCGCCGTCAGGCCGTCCACGCCCGGCATCATCAGGTCGAGCACGATCAGATCCGGGCGCTCGCGCTCCAGCCGCCGCTCGAGCGAGCCGGCGTCGTGCAGCACCGACACTTCAATGCCCTGGCGGGCCAGATAGTCGCGCAACAGATCGCGGAGTTCGAGGTCGTCGTCGACGACAAGTATTTGAGTAGCCATGAGATGAAGTTTAACGCCCAGGAGGTTGGGTTTCCGGGCCGGACACCCCGCAAAGGGTTACCGGGTGTTACGGCGAAAGGCGCCAGTAATGTCGCGTAATAGCGACACGCGCTCAGGTAACACAGCGCGCGTCGCGGGTCTTTACGCTGTGTCTTACCGAATGCATCCCGTCCTCTGTTGCCGTGTTTGCATCGTCGGCTATTCCATTACAAGGAGCCATTCATGTCCACAAAAATGTCACGCTTCGTCGCCGTCGCCGCAGCATCGCTTGCCATTGGCCTCGGCGCTTACGCCGCTCAACCTGACGGCCAGGGCGGCCCCGGCGGTCCCGGCGGCTGGCACCACCACGGCGAGTTCAAGGAGGAACTGAACAAGCTGCACGGCCAGTTGAACCTGAGCCCGGATCAGGAAAAGCAGTGGCAGGCCGCACTCGACACGATGAAACAGAATCGTGAAGCCTCGCGCGCCGCCCACAAGCAGATGCACGACCAGATGAAGGCGCTGCAGCAGCAGCCGATCCTCGATCTGAACGCGCTGCACGACATGCATCAGAAGGCTGAAGAGCAGAACCATCAGTTGCGCGAGCAAACCTCGGCAGCCTGGCTCAACTTCTACAACGGCCTGAACGACAAGCAGAAGACCATCGTCAGCACGGCCCTCAAGCAGCATTGGGCCAAGATGGAAGCGCGTCACGAAAAGATGCGCGAGCATTGGCAGCATCATCAGGGCGCGGCATCGGCCCCGGCAGCGAATCAGTAAGCGCTTGCTGCCTGTGCATGACCGGCGCGCTGTCGGGCGCCGGCCATGCAAACAGAAACGCCACGGAAGAGACTTCCGTGGCGTTTCTGTTTTGCGGCGGCGGCGGCGTTGCGGCAGCGGCAAGGTGGCCAGGTGTCGTCCCCTGGGCCGTTCAATCACTCAATGCGTCATTCGCTCAGCCGTTTAACGCGCCGAGGTCGAACACCAGCACCTCGGCGTCGCGCCCCTGTTCGAGCGTGACCGCGGCGGCATCGACGATCATGGCGGCATCGCCCGCCGCCAGGGCTTCGCCGTTGACCGTCAGCGCGCCGCGCGCCACGTGAACATAGGCACGGCGGCCCGCCTGCAACGGCAGCGCAGCCTGCTCGGCGCCGTCGATCAGCGCCGCGTAGATCGACGCGTCCGAATGAATCGTCACCGAGCCGTCGCGTCCATCCGGCGACGCGACGATACGCAGACGGCCGCGCTTGTCGGCATCGTCGAAGCGCTTTTCTTCGTATCCCGGCTGGTCGCCCGCACGCTGCGGCAAGACCCAGATCTGCAGCAGATGCACCGGTTCGTGTTCCGACGCGTTGAACTCGCTGTGCATCACGCCCGTGCCGGCGCTCATGCGCTGCACGTCGCCGTGGCGAATCGTCGAGCCGTTGCCCATGCTGTCGCGATGAGCAAGCGCGCCGTCGAGCACGTACGTCACGATCTCCATGTCCCGATGCCCATGCGTGCCGAAGCCCTGCCCCCCCGCGATGCGATCTTCGTTGATCACACGCAGCGGTCCGAAGTGCATGTGCTCCGGGTCGTAGTAGTCGGCAAACGAGAAGCTGTGATACGAGTCGAGCCAGCCATGGTTAGCGTGACCTCGTTCGTCGGAGCGGCGGATCTCGATCATAGGGTTCTCCAGTAGGGATGCATTGCGATGCCCAGAATGTATGGGCACACGGCGTCCAGTACAACCCGCGCCGGCGCACCGGATCGTTCCAAAAATCCGGGCAATCGGCGCGTCGCTCCAGTTGCGCTGACCTGGGCCGCCACAACCGGGGCGGCCCAAGGCCAGCCGAGGGCCGCGCTGCCGGGTACTGGAGCGCCGGACTGGCATGGTGCGTCCGTTCGGGTAAAATACCGCGCTTTTTGGGCAGACTCAGGCGTGCGGTCCTACGGAGACAACCTTGGCGAGGTCTTCAAGGCAAACGCACAGGCAGGGGCGGCCCGCTCGCAGGCCACCTACGCCGGACCTGTACGGCCGGGCAAAACGATCCGGCACGACAATTTTGACCGCCTAGAATAGCGACGGCCGCTCAAGGCCGGTTCGTCGGTTTCGACCGCTCCAACCGGCCGGGCGCCGCGCGTCCAGTCTGCCTCACAACATCCGGAACTCGGGACGGACCCGCATGGGCCTGCCGCGAGCTTCGTAATACAGTCGGAAAACGCGCTGTCCAGCCGGCAACGGCCGGACGGTCATGATTTGCTCAGCGGTGCAGTCAGGCCGCGTCTTTCGCGGTGCGCACTTCACGCATCGTCAAGGACCTTATATGTTCCTTCAAGGCTACGGCCCGTTGCTTCTCAACGGCACCTGGCAGACCGTCAAGCTGGCGGTGCTGTCGCTGGCGTTCGCGTTCGTGCTGGGCTTGCTCGGCGCGGCGGCCAAACTGTCGAAAAACCGGGTCTCCTATAGTGTAGGCACGCTCTACACGACCCTCGTGCGCGGCGTCCCCGACCTCGTGCTGATGCTGCTGCTGTTCTACAGCCTGCAGATCTGCCTGAACAACCTGACCGACCTGCTCGGCTGGGACCAGATCGACATCGACCCGTTCGTGGCCGGCGTAGCGGTGCTCGGCTTCATCTACGGCGCCTACTTCACGGAGACCTTCCGCGGTGCGTTCCTCGCCGTGCCGCGCGGCCAGCTCGAAGCGGGCCACGCCTACGGCATGACCGGCTGGCAGGTGTTCTCGCGCATCATGTTCCCGCAGATGATGCGCTTCGCGCTGCCAGGCATCGGCAATAACTGGCAGGTGATGGTGAAGGCCACCGCGCTGGTATCGATCATCGGCCTCGCCGACGTCGTGAAAGCCTCCCAGGACGCCGGCAAGGGCACCTTGCGGTTCTTCTTCTTTACCCTGCTGGCGGGGGCCATCTACCTCGTCATCACCACGGTCTCCAACTTCGTGCTGATGTACCTCGAAAAGCGCTACTCGACCGGCGTACGCAAGGCGGATCTATGATCGAGATCATTCAGGAATACTGGCGCAACTACCTCTATAGCGACGGCTACCGCTTCACCGGCCTCGTGATCACGTTGTGGCTGCTGGTGGTGTCGATCGGCCTCGGCTTCTGCCTGTCGATTCCGCTCTCGGTCGCGCGCGTCTCGAAGAAGAAGTGGCTCTCGGGTCTGGTGTGGCTCTATACGTATGTGTTCCGCGGCACGCCGCTCTACGTGCAGTTGCTGCTCTGCTACACCGGCCTCTACAGCCTCGAAGTGATCCGCAATCACGAGCTCACCAACGCGTTCTTCCGCGACGGCATGCATTGCACGCTGCTCGCGTTCACGCTGAACACCTGCGCGTACACCACGGAGATCTTTGCCGGCGCCATCCGGGCGACGCCGTACGGCGAGATCGAAGCCGCACGGGCCTATGGCATGTCGCCGTTCACGCTGTACCGGCGCGTGATCCTGCCGTCCGCCCTGCGCCGCGCGCTGCCCTACTACAGCAATGAAGTGATCCTGATGCTGCACGCCACGACGGTCGCCTTCACCGCCACCGTGCCGGACATCCTGAAGATCGCCCGCGACGTGAACTCGGCGACCTACCAGTCGTTCAACGCGTTCGGCCTCGCCGCCCTGCTCTACCTGGTTATTTCTTTCACGCTCGTGTGGCTGTTCCGCCGCGCCGAGCGCCGCTGGCTCGCTTATTTGCGGCCGCAAGGCAAATAAGCCGTCAAGGACCCCGACTCATGAACACCAGGAAGCAAAAGCTCTTCGTCGACGAGCTGCATAAACAATACGGCGACAACGAAGTGCTCAAGGGCGTCTCGCTGCGCGCGAACGCCGGCGACGTCATCAGCGTGATCGGCTCGTCCGGCTCGGGCAAGAGCACGATGCTGCGCTGCATTAACTTTCTCGAGCAGCCCAACTCCGGGCGTATCTTCGTCGACGGCGAAGAGGTGCGTACGCAGAAAGACAAAACCGGCGCGCTGAAAGTCTCCGATCCCAAACAGTTGCAGCGCGTGCGCACCCGGCTCTCGATGGTGTTCCAGCACTTCAACCTGTGGGCGCACATGAGCGTGCTGGAGAACATCATTGAAGCGCCGGTCCACGTACTCGGACTGCCGCGCCGCGAAGCCGAGGAACGCGCCCGTCAATACCTGGAAAAGGTCGGTCTCGCGCCGCGGCTGGAAAAGCAGTATCCGTCGCATCTGTCGGGCGGCCAGCAACAGCGGGTCGCGATTGCACGGGCGCTGGCGATGCATCCCGACGTCATGCTGTTCGACGAGCCGACCTCCGCGCTCGACCCGGAACTGGTGGGCGAAGTGCTGAAGGTCATGCAGACGCTCGCCGAGGAAGGCCGCACGATGATCGTCGTCACGCACGAGATGGCGTTCGCCCGCAACGTGTCGAATCACGTGATGTTCCTGCATCAGGGCCGGGTCGAAGAAGAGGGTCATCCCGACGAAGTATTCAGGAACACGAAGAGCGAACGGCTCAGGCAATTTCTCTCCGGCAGCCTCAAATAACGTTGGAACAACGTTTAGGACAACGGCTGTAGTCAATGTAGTATTACAAGGCGCTTTCAAACAGCGCCTTTTTTCATGTTCGCTTTGCGTTTTGGGTCGTCAAATGTCCCAAATACCGCACCAACATCCCGTTTTTTGCCCTACTCCCACCGTTTTGCAGCGTCAATAGTGGCAATCCTTAAGGTTGCCTCGGGCGAACCGTGATTCCCTTGTCAGACAAGGGTTTCATGGTGTTTTTGGGACGCCGCCGTGAGTGCTTGAGCACACCACTATTGCAATTTGGAGACACCTGCGCGACCCAAGACCAATTTCTTCTCCCATCGAGGGGTATTTTTGATAAATTAGTAACCAAAGTACCAAAACAAAGTTGATTAAAAGTAGTTTCACTTCAAAACACGCAGAGGAGATACCGGTCAACGAGGGATCGGCATGACGCAAAGACAGCCCCAGGCTGCATCGTTATGACAACACACCCCGTTCGACCCAAACCGTCTCCCTGGTACGGATTTCTGTTCGGCACCTCTGGCGTCCGGACACCATTCGCAGTACTGGGTTTTTCTTTTGACAGGGTATGGAGGAGAAGATGAAGAAAGCATTACTCGCCGCGGCGCTGATGTCGGCCGGTGTAGTTGCGCACGCTCAAAGCAGCGTGACGCTGTACGGTCGTCTGGATGCGGGTGTCGAATACATCAGCGGCCTTCCGAACAACAGCTACAACGGTTCCACGTCGCGTGTCCGCCTTGAAAGCGGCGACTGGGGCACGAGCCTGTGGGGCATGAAGGGTGTCGAAGACATCGGTGGCGGCAACAAGATCCTGTTCCAGTTGGAAGGCTCCTTCAGCACGGCGACCGGCGCACTCGGCTCGGCCGGCTCTCTCTGGAATCGCTGGGCGACAGTCGGCGGTTCGAATGACCAGTTCGGTACCCTGCTCCTCGGTCGCGAACTGTTCATCTCCAATGGCGTGTGGGACTTCGACCCGTTCGGTCAATCGAACTGGTCGTCGGCGTCGCTGGTCCGTGGCCGCAACTGGCCGCAATCGAGCAACAACGTTTCGTACCAGTCGCCGAAGTTCGGTGGCTTTGACGTGTACGGCCAGTACTCCTTCTCGAACTCCACGTCGTTTAACGGCGGCGGCGGCACCCCGAGCACAGCTGCACCGGGTCGTGAAGACGGCTTGCAACTGACCTACACGAACTCGCTGTTCCAGGTGCGTGGCCTGTACGACGAAATCCGCAACAACGTCAACGGCAGCCTCGGCGATCCGTCCTCGGGTTCGGTCAACGGTCCGTTCAGCTTCGGCCGCGAATACTTCGCCGGCGTGAACGTGTTCCTCGGTCAGTTCAAGATTCAGGCTGTGTACCAGGGTGCGCGTACTTCGGGCGAAACGGGTGTACCTATCGGCACGCCGACGACGACCGACCAGGAATGGGGTGGCGTGACGTGGCAAGCTACGCCGGCCGCAGCACTGATCGCAGCCGTGTATCACGTGAACGCGAACAACGGTGCAGGCAACGCGAACATCTACACGATTGGTGGTTCGTACAACCTGTCCAAGCGTACGTTGCTCGACATCCAGATCGCTACGGTGCGTAACAGCAAGACGGCCAACTTCGGCCTCGATGCGAACAACGCAGGCGCAGGCGGTACGGTTGGCGGTACGGCTGCCGATCCGGGTACGGGCGGTGCGGCATACAACGAAAACCCGACGCCTGGCCACAGCCAGACCGGTGTTTACGCAGGTATCCAGCACTCGTTCTAAACGAACGGTGCAGTTAGAACAGCTTTAGAATCTTTTTCACGCTGCTGCGAGAGGCGCGTATCGGTGCGATGTCCGCAAGGGTATCGCACCGTTTTTTATTGGCGCGCGCGGCGCTGCGTCCGCTACGCGTTCCTGCGTTTTAAGCTTTAAACCTTAAACCTTAGACCGCTTCAGACCGCTGCTTCGTTTTCCTCACCGGTGCGAATGCGGATCACCCGCTCCACTTCCGCCACGAAGATCTTGCCGTCGCCAATCTTGCCGGTGCGCGCCGCGCCGATGATCGCGTCGATCACCTGATCGCACTGATCGTTCGCCACCACCACTTCGATCTTCACTTTCGGCAGGAAGTCGACCACATATTCGGCGCCGCGATACAGCTCCGTGTGACCTTTCTGGCGTCCAAAGCCTTTGACTTCGGTCACCGTCAGCCCGGTCAGGCCGACCTCGGCGAGCGCTTCGCGGACTTCGTCGAGCTTGAAGGGTTTGATGACTGCAGTGATGCGTTTCATGGCGTACCTCGTCTCTTGATCGGATCGTTGTTCGGAAAGTCGAAAGGAAATAGATAGCTTCGATTCTACGCTGTGCCGGAAGGCCTGCGGACTTTCCGGCACAGCCTCATTCGGGACGCGTTTCGGGCGGCCGCCCGGGCTACCGGGCAAGCCGCCACTCGCGCTGCGGTTCAGCCTTCCCTCATTCGACCGGTTCGGTGTAACGCGACGTGATCGGATAACGCCAGTCGCGGCCGAACGCGCGATGCGTCACGCGAATGCCGATCGGCGCCTGACGGCGCTTATACTCGTTGATCTTGATGAGGCGCGTGACGCGCTTCACATCGTCTACCGCATAGCCCGCGGCGATGATCTCGGCGAGCGAGCGGTCTTCTTCCATGTACATGCGCATGATGGCGTCAAGCACCTCATACGGCGGCAGGCTGTCCTGGTCGGTCTGGTTCTCGCGCAGTTCGGCCGACGGCGCGCGCGTGAGAATCCGCTCCGGGATGATGTCCTGCTTCGCGAAGGTGGTAGCCGCGTTGCGGTAATGGCACAGACGGTAGACCAGCGTCTTGGCGATGTCCTTGATCACCGCGAAGCCGCCGGCCATGTCGCCGTACAGCGTGCAATAGCCGACCGCCATCTCGCTCTTGTTGCCCGTGGTCAATACGATCGAGCCGAACTTGTTCGACAACGCCATCAACAACGTGCCGCGAATCCGTGCCTGGATGTTTTCCTCGGTGGCATCTTCCGCGCGGCCGGCGAATTCGTCGGCAAGCGAGGTGCGGAAGGCGTCGAACATCGGCGCAATCGCGATCTCGTCGTAGCGCACGCCGACCCGGCGCGCCATCTCGGCGGCGTCGGTGGTGGAGATATCCGCCGTGTAGCGCGACGGCATCATCACGGCGCGCACCCGCTCGGCGCCGAGCGCGTCGCACGCCACGGCCAGCACCAGCGCCGAATCCACGCCGCCGGACAGGCCAATGAGCGCGCCCGGAAAGCCGTTCTTGTTGATGTAGTCGCGCACGCCCATCACGAGCGCCGCGTAGACCTGCGCCTCCAGCGATTGCTCGGGCGCCACCGTGGTGGGCACGGGACGCGCGCCGTCGAATTCGACGATCGCATGCCCTTCCTCGAACTGCGCCATCTTCGCGACCATTTCGCCGTGGCCGTCCAGCACGAACGAGCCGCCGTCGAACACCAGTTCGTCCTGGGCGCCGACCATGTTCACGTAGACCATCGGCAGACCGGTCTCGCGAATCCGCGCCCGCAGGATGTCGACCCGCACCGCTTCCTTGTTCAGGTGATACGGCGAGCCGTTCGGAATCAGCAGCACCTGGGCGCCGGCCGCCTTGGCCTGCTGGGCCGCCGGCGCGTGCCAGACGTCCTCGCAGATCACGATGCCGTACTTGACGCCGTCCAGCTCGAAGACGAACGGCTTCGGGTCCGACGCGAAGTAGCGCTTCTCGTCGAACACCTCGCTGTTGGGCAGGTCCTGTTTCAGATAGGTGCCCACTACCTCGCCGTCGACGATCAGCGACGCGGCGTTGAAGGTATCGACCGGCGGCACGCCGCGCTCGATTGGCGCGTTTGCTTTACCATGGCCGTGCGCGGCGTCGCGGTGCGGATGGCCGACCACCACGTGCAAGCCGGCGAACGGCTTCAGTTGCGCGGCGAGATCGGCCAGTGCCGCGGCACTGGCGGCATAGAAGGCGGGACGCAGCAGCAGGTCTTCGGGCGGATAGCCGGAGAGCGCGAGTTCCGGCGCGACGAGCAGCTTCGCACCATCGTTGTGCGCGGCGCGGGCGGCGGCGACAAGCTTCGCGACGTTGCCGGCGAAGTCGCCGACAGTGACATTGAGTTGAGCAAGAGCGATTCGGGTCTTCATGGCAGGATCGGGGGCAAGCCGCGCAGCTTGCCGGTTACGAAGGCCAGGTGGCTCGACGCAACGGACACACACACGGACAAACGAACGACGCTCCGCTACATGCGGAGCGCCGCTCAGATCAGGAACAGTCAAACAGATTGAACCAGCAACGCTTTGATTATCGCACGGGCATTCTGGCCTCGCCCTCCGAGGTGGGCGCGGCAGAGTGGAACGCCCTCCTCGCCCAGCAAGCCCAGCCCACGCCGTTTCTGCGGCATGAGTTCCTGAGCGCGCTGCACACCAGCCAATCCGCGGTCGCCGATACCGGCTGGGCGCCGCAGTTCGTCACGCTGACCGACCCGCGCACGGACCGGCTGGTGGCCGCGGCGCCCGTGTACCTGAAGGGACACTCCTACGGCGAATATGTGTTCGACTGGGCCTGGGCCGACGCCTACAAGCGCAACGGCCTCGCCTACTATCCGAAGCTGCTGTGCGCCGTGCCGTTCACGCCGGTGCAGGGCAACCGGCTGCTGGCCGCGGATCCGCACGCGCTGCGCCACCTCGCCGCCACGCTGATGGCGTTTGCCGAACAGGCGGACGTGTCGTCGCTGCATGTGCTGTTTCCGACCGCCGGCGAAGCCGACGCGCTCACCGAACTCGGCATGATGCAGCGTGAGGGCGTGCAGTTTCACTGGCTGAACGACGGCTATCGCGACTTCGACGAGTTCCTCTCGACGCTCGAGCAGAAGAAACGCAAGAACATCCGCGCCGAACGCCGCAAGGTCCGCGAAGCGGGCGTCACGATGCGCCGCGTGCGCGGCGAAGACATCAGCGATGCCGAGTGGCGCTTCTTCGCCAAATGCTACAGGCAGACCTACCGCGAGCACTTTTCGAGTCCGTATCTGAATCTCGAGTTTTTCCGCACGATCGGCGCGACCATGCCGGAGAACCTGCTGCTGGTGATCGCGGAGTACGAGGGCAAGCCGATTGCGAGTTCGCTGGTGGTGTATCAGCGCGACGAAAAAACCGGCGGCACGCTGTACGGCCGCTACTGGGGCGCCCTCGAACACGTGCCGTGCCTGCACTTCGAGACCGCGTACTACCAGCCGCTCGAATTCTGCATCGAAGAGAAGCTCGGCGTGTTCGAAGGCGGCGCGCAAGGCGAACACAAGATGGCGCGCGGCTTTTTGCCCACCGTCACGCGCTCGACGCACTGGCTTGCCCATCCGGCTTTCTCCGACGCGGTGGCGCGCTTTCTCGACAGCGAGACGAACAGCATCCACGCTTACGTCGACGAGTTGCGCGACCATAATCCGTTCAAGAGCTAGCCATGCCGTGGTTTCTCTATCTGATCGAATGCGCCGACGGCAGTGTTTATACCGGCATTGCGGTGGATGTGCAGGCACGCTTCGAGAAGCATGTCAGCGGTACGGGGGCGCGGTATACGCGCTCGCGTAAGCCGGTGCAGGTGCTGGCCTCGTTCGAACTCGCGGACCGGTCGAGCGCGTCGAGCGCGGAGTACTGGGTCAAGCGGCTCTCGCCACCGGAGAAGCGGGCGCTGGCAGCGGGTGTGCGCACGCTTGAATCCGTGTTGCCGGTGGTGGTTCAAGCGGAAGAGGAAGCGGACGCGGCGACCGAAGCTAAAGAGTCGGATAACGCCTAGTGTTTGCAGGGCATGGCCGTGGCGAGTCCATGTGCATGCGCGAACTATGGACTATGGACTATGCGTATGCCTATGCTTGCGTAACGACGCTAAGACCCTAAGGCCCCAATCCACGCCGCCATGAAAAAAACCGCGCCGCCCTTTCATTCGGGCCTGCGCGGTTTTTTAACCTCTGGAAGAGCGAGCCGGCTTACTTCTTGTAGTTCGCCACGCCTTCAGTGATTTCCTTGTGAGCGGCTTCGACGTCCGCCCAGCCTTCGACCTTCACCCACTTGCCTTTCTCCAGCGCCTTGTATTGCTCGAAGAAGTGCTTGATCTGGTCTTTCAGGTACGACGGCACGTCGTCGATCGACTTCAGGCTCGCCGTCATCGGGCAGACCTTGTCGTGCGGCACGGCGATCAGCTTGGCGTCGACGCCGGATTCGTCCGTCATCTGCAGCATGCCGAGCGCGCGCGCGCGCACGACCGAGCCGGCCAGCAGCGGGAACGGCGTGATCACCAGCACGTCGACCGGGTCGCCGTCACCGGACAGCGTCTGCGGAATGAAGCCGTAGTTGGCGGGATAGCGCATGCCGGTGCTGATGAAACGGTCGACGACGAGCAGGCCCAGATCCTTGTCTGCTTCGTACTTGACCGGATCGCTTTGCGCCGGGATTTCGATGATGACGTTGAAATCTTGCGGAAGGTCTTTGCCTGCGGGGACGTGATTGAAGCTCATGAGCGCTCTCTGAACAGGATGAAATTCGGAACACGGCGCGCCATGCGGTGCCTGACGTCAATCGGGCGTGACACAGCGGGCCGGAAGTGCGGAATGCGTCATTATAGCCAATCGGCCGATGGCACCGCCCGGACGTTCGGCGCGATAATCTTTGTGAGCGCGGCTGTCAGCGTCATTGCAGGCGCGATCTCAAGCGCCGCTTCATGCGCGCTGCGGCGGCGCCCGGACACCGGCTTTGCCGGCGCTTTGGGGCACCTCGCCGGCGCGCCAAGGCTCGGACTCACAGCCTTTTCAGCCAGGAGCATGCATGGAAGAAGCGAAACACTTCATCGGCAGCGAATGGGTCGCCCCAGCCGGGGGCGAGACGATTCCGGTGCTCGATCCGTCTGACGGACAGCCCTTCACGCAATTGGCCCGCGGCAACGCGGCGGATATCGAGGCCGCGGTACAGGCGGCGCGGCGCGCTTTCGAAGGCCCGTGGGGCGCCGCCAGCGCCGCGCACCGGGGCCGGGTGCTGTACCGCCTGTCCATGCTGGTCGCCGCCCGCCACGAAGAGCTGGCGCAACTCGAAGCACGCGACACCGGCAAGCCGTTGCGCCAGGCGCGCGCGGACGCGGCTGCGCTGGCCCGCTATTTCGAGTTCTACGCCGGCGCCGCCGACAAGCTGCACGGCGAAACCCTGCCCTATCAAACAGGCTATACCGTCTTCACCGTGCGCGAGCCGCACGGCGTGACCGGCCACATCGTGCCGTGGAATTACCCGATGCAGATCTTCGGCCGCAGCGTCGGCGCGGCGCTGGCGGTGGGCAATGCCTGCGTCGTCAAACCGGCGGAGGACGCCTGCCTGTCGGTGCTGCGGGTCGCCGAACTGGCCGTCGAAGCCGGCTTGCCGGCCGGCGCGCTGAGCATCGTGACCGGCTACGGCCACGAAGCGGGCGCGGCGCTCTCGCGTCATGCGGGCATCGACCATATCTCCTTCACCGGCTCGCCGCAGACCGGCAAGCTGGTCGTGCAGATGGCGGCCGAGAATCACGTGCCCGTCACGCTCGAACTGGGCGGCAAGTCGCCGCAGATCGTGTTCGCCGACGCCGATCTCGACGCCGCCTTGCCCGTGCTCGTCTCGGCGATCGTGCAGAACGCCGGGCAGACCTGTTCGGCGGGCAGCCGCGTGCTGATCGAGCGCGCCATCTACGAGCCCTTGCTCGACCGTCTGGGCGCCGCGTTCAGCGCCTTGCGCGTGGGGCCGGCGCACGCCGATCTCGACTGCGGGCCACTCATCAGCGCCAAACAGCAGCAACGCGTGTGGGACTTTCTCTCCGACGCGCATCACGACCGCATCGCCATGGCGGCGCACGGCGAGGTCATCCACGAGGCGCCGGAAACCGGCTTCTATCAGGCGCCCACGCTGCTGCGCGATGTGCCGCCGGATCACCGTCTCGCGCAAGAGGAAGTGTTCGGTCCGGTGCTTGCCGCGATGTCCTTCGCCGACGAAGACGAAGCGGTGGCGCTCGCAAACGGCACGCCGTATGGGCTCGTCGCGGGCATCTGGACGCGCGATGGCGGCCGCCAGTTGCGCCTCGCGCGGCGGGTGCGGTCGGGCCAGGTGTTCATCAACAACTACGGCGCGGGTGGCGGCGTCGAACTGCCGTTCGGCGGTGTCGGGCATTCCGGCCACGGCCGCGAAAAAGGCTTCGAGGCGCTTTACGGCTTTACGGTACTGAAGACGGTCGCGATCCGGCACGGCTAGCGGCAACCACAACGCTGACACATACGGAGACATCATGCGGTTGACAGGTAAAACGGCCATCGTCACGGGTGGCGGCTCGGGTTTCGGCGAGGGCATTGCCAGGACCTACGCGCGCGAAGGCGCGAACGTCGTGATCAACGATCTGAACGCCGCGGCGGCCGAGCGCGTCGCGAGCGACATCGCGCTGGCGGGCGGCAGGGCCATTGCGGTGCCAGGAGACGTCACGCTTGGCGCCGACTGGGAGCGTCTGCGCCAAGCCGCGCTCGAGGACTTCGGCAGCGTGCAGGTGGTCGTCAACAATGCCGGCACCACGCATCGCAACAAGCCCGTGCTCGACGTGACGGAGGCCGAGTTCGACCGTGTCTACGCGGTCAACGTGAAGAGCCTCTACTGGAGCGTGCAGGCGTTCGTGCCGTACTTCCGCGAGCAAGGCGGCGGCGTGTTCATCAACATCGCCTCGACCGCGGGCGTGCGGCCGCGTCCGGGGCTCGTCTGGTACAACGGCAGCAAAGGCGCGGTGATCATCGCCAGCAAGGCGCTCGCCGCCGAACTGGGACCAGACCGCATCCGCGTGAATTGCGTGAATCCCGTGATGGGCGAAACCGGACTGCTGACTGAATTCATGGGCGTCGAAGATACGCCGGAGAACCGCAAGCGCTTCCTGGCAGGCATTCCACTCGGCCGCTTCTCGACACCGCAGGACATCGCCAATGCCTGTCTCTATCTGGCGTCGGACGAAGCGGATTTCGTCACCGGCGTGTGCCTGGAGGTGGACGGCGGGCGCTGCGTGTAGTCAACCCCGGGCACCCCGCGGCACAGAGCGGCACCTGATTTCCACAAAAAAAGAGGAGACACCACCATGGCAAGTCCTGCGAATCCGCTTCATCATCCCGGCGCGGGGGCGCCGCCCTCCACCTTCGAAGAGGCGACCTACCGCAAGGTGGCGTGGCGTCTCACGCCGCTATTGATGCTGTGCTACGTGGTTGCCTATCTCGATCGGGTCAACGTCGGCTTCGCCAAGCTGCAGATGACCACCGACCTGAACCTGAGCGACGCGGTCTACGGCTTCGGGGCCGGCATCTTCTTCGTCGGCTACTTCCTGTTCGAGATCCCGAGCAACGTGATCCTGCACAAGGTCGGCGCGCGCGTGTGGATTGCCCGCATCATGGTGTCGTGGGGCGTGATCTCCATGCTGACGATGTTCGTCACCACGCCCACCCTGTTCTATGTGATGCGCTTTCTGCTCGGGCTCGCCGAGGCGGGCTTCTTCCCCGGCATCATCCTGTATCTGACCTACTGGTATCCGGCGCATCGGCGCGGCCGCATGACCACCTGGTTCATGACCGCGATTGCGCTGTCGGGCGTGATCGGCGGGCCGGTGTCGGGCTATATCCTCAAGACCTTCAACGGCGCCAACGGCTGGCATGGCTGGCAGTGGCTGTTCCTGCTCGAAGGCATTCCGTCGATCGTCGTCGGCATCCTCGTGTTCGTCCTGCTCGACGACCGCATCGCCAAAGCCAGCTGGCTCACGCCGGAAGAGCGGCAACTGCTCGAAAGCAATATCGCCACCGAGGACGCCGCCAAGCACGACCTGCCGATCCGCACGGTGCTCGCGAGTCCGCGCGTCTGGCTGATGAGCCTGATCTACTTCTCGTTCGTGATGGGCCTCTATGGCGTGAGCTTCTGGCTGCCCACCATCATCAAGGCAACCGGCGTCACCGATGCGTTCATGATCGGCCTGCTCTCGGCGATTCCGTTCGCCGCCGCGGTGGTGGGCATGGTGCTGGTCTCGCGCAGCGCGGACCGCAAGCGCGAGCGGCGCTGGCATATCGCGCTGCCGGCGGTGGCGGGGGCGGTGGGCCTGGTGCTGTCGGTGGTGTGGGCTCACAACACGTTGCTGGCGATGGCGTCCCTCACGCTCGCGACCATGGGCATCCTCACGACGCTGCCGCTCTTCTGGAGTCTGCCGACGGCATTCCTCGCCGGCACCGGCGCAGCAGCGGGAATCGCAATGATCAATTCGATCGGCAATCTGGCCGGGTTCCTGAGTCCCTACGCCGTGGGCTGGCTCAAGCAGGCCACGGCCGCCAACGATTCGGGCATGTATATGCTGGCGGCGTTCATGGTGCTGGGCGGATTGCTGGCGCTGAGCGTGCCGGCAAAGCTCGTGAACAAGTAGCGCGTGCGGACGATAAAAAGCCCTCGGAGCGTGTTTCCTCCGAGGGCTTTCCTTTTGCGCCGGTGTGCCGGTGTGCCGGTGTGCCGGTGTGCCGGCTGCTGCTGCGCGCTCGCGGCCCTGCGGCCTTGCGGCCTTGCGACCTTGCGGCCTTGCGCCATTACGCCGCTACACCGTTACGCGGCTAACCCGCGACACCGCCCGCACTCAAACCACGTTCATCGCCAGCGCGCTTTCGCGATAGTGCTGGCTCGCCTTCTCGCCGTCGCCCAACTGTTCGTGCAAGCGGGCCAGCGCCCGATGCGAACGGATCTTCAGCGTCTCGTTATCGGCCAGCTTCAGCGCCGTTTCGAGGAACGACTGCGCCTTGCCCCACAGTTGTTGATGCAGACACAGGCGGCCCAGCGTGAACATCAGATCGGCGTCCTCCGGACGTTCCTTCTGCCAGGCTTCGGCCTTCTGGATCAACGGCAACGCGTCGCCGCCGGCCGTGTCCGGATAGCGGCGCAGCAGACGCGCGTCCCAGTTCTGCGCCAGCGCTTCTTCGACGATCTTGCGCGCGTCCTGCGGACGATTGAGCGTCACCAGCAATTCAGCGGCGAGGTCGGCGAGGCGCGGCGAGTGCCGCTCCGTGGGCGACAGCGAATGCCACAACTCCAGCAGCGCATCGGCGTTATGACGACGGTCGCGCAACAGGTTCTCCGCCGCGAGCTGGCGCAAGCGCACCGCCACCGCGGGGTGAATCGCCTCGCGCTTTTCCAGCGTCTTGACGAGCTTGAGCACCTCGCTCCAGTTCTTCAACTGCTGCTGCGCGCGCAACATGATCTGTTGCGCATGAATGCGGCGTCCGCCTTGCGACTGCATCTCCGTCAACGCGGCCAGCGCGCCGTCCGCATCGCGGCCGTCCGCACGCATGTCGGCGGTAGCCATCAGGCGGGCGTCCTGCCAGTCGGCCTCGTCGATCTGCGACAACCATTCGTCGCGCCGCGCGTACTCGCGCATGCGGTGCGCGGCGGTAGCAGCGACGAGACCCGCCGCGCCCTTGTTGTCGCCGTTGGCGAGCGCGTCGCGCGCCGCTTTCTCCGCGCGCGAGAAACGTCCCGCATACAGATTGCCGATCGCATCGCGCAGTGCCGCATGCGCCTTCGCCACCCGCGAACGGGCCCGGTAAGCGGCCACGCGCTGCGGCATGCGCCAGATGTTGCGCACGATGCGCAACAGCGCATACACCACGATAAACAGCACCACCAGTCCGACCACGAACAGGTTCAGCGATACGTCCACCCGGTAAGGCGGATAGACGAGCAGCACCTGGCCCGTATCGAAACGCCCGACCGTCGCCAGCGCCACCGCGATGACAAACAGCAGGGCCAGCCAAAGAAGTCCCCGGATCGCCATGATTAACCTCGGCTCCGGTATTGATTGACGGCCTGCAGGCTCGTATTCAGGTTCGGCACTTCAACGGCCGCCGAGCCATCGTCCACGTCCTTCACCAGCCCACGCACGGTCTGCGTGCGTTTCGACGCGTTGTCGAAATAGCGTGCGAGCGCCGCGTCGGCCGCGTGCAGATCCGACTTCAGCGTGGTCTGGTTGCGCGACAGCAGCGCGAGACGCGCCGACAGCAGGCGCAGCTTCAGATTCTCGCGCACGAAGTAGCCCTGGTCCGGCGTGATCAGCATGGCGTCGGCGTTGTCGATGCGGCGTACCTGCACGAGGCTCGTCAGTTGCTGGCCGATGCCCGTGTAGAACTGCTGCCACCACACCTTCCAGCGCGGCTCGCCGGTGGCCGCCGCAACCTGCGCGGTATCGGCCGGCGCAACCGCGTGCGGCACGGTGTGCGCGATCAACGCTTCGCCGTTGAGCGGCAGCGCGTCGACCTGGTCGATCGCGTTGTCGAGCTTGATGGCGAGGCCCGTCAGATCGGTGGACGGCGCCGACTTCAGCTTGTCGATGTCCTGGGCGATCGCCTTGCGCACCGCCATCACCTGCGCACCGTCCGACGCCGCCAGCCGCGTGTCGGCGCTTTGCAGCGCGAACAGCGCGAGCTGCGTGTTACCGGTCAGTTGCAGTTGCTGGCTCGCGCTCGACAGCATCTGCCCCACTTCCGCGAGGGTCCAGTCGTCGCGATTGCGCGCGAGATCGGCGTATTGCTGTTGCAGCGCCTGCTCGGCCTGCTGCGCATCGGTCAGCTTGCCTTCGAGCTGCGACATCTGCGAATCGATCTCGTGCACCGTTGCCACCGCCTGATCGGTTTTCACGGCGAGCGCAGCGGTTTGCGCGTCGTTGGCCTGCTGGCGCTGGGTCAACTGCTGATCGAGCCGGATGACCTTGCGATTGAGCGCAATGCCGCCGACCACCGCGGCGCACAGGACGATCACCACGACAAACCACAGCAGCGGTCCGCTCGCGCTGCGGCGCTTTTGCGCTTCGTAGGGCGTGAAGGGGGGATTGGGCGGCAACGCTGTGGTCGCAGCCGGCTGGGGTGAAGCGTTCGTGGAGGCGTTCGATTCAGTCATGCGTGAGTGAGCCGGGTTGGTCGGTACCGGTTGAACAACGGGAGGTACGGCGCAAAGCAAGGCAGGGGCAATGCGCTCATCACCCGCGCCGGACACCGTAATGCTATCAAAACCCAGTCCCCGCGCGGTCTGCGCGATACGTGGGTGAGGCGTGACGAGCGTCGCGCGCTTCAATTGCGCGATTTCGCCGGCGTTCAGATGCTCGCGCGCCAGTTCATCCAGATTGCGTACGCCCTCGGAGCTGGTGACGAGCCACGCGTGTGGCTCGCCCGCCAGCAGTTCATGCACGCGCGTCCACGCGGCAATGGACGGCTCCGGCACGAGGCGCCGGTAGGCCGCCACCGTCTCCACTTCGACGCCCGCTTCGCGCAGCCGCTCGGCCAGCCACTCGCGGCCGCCGTCGCCACGCACGATCAGCACGCGCTTGCCTTCGAGCGAGGCCGCGCCAAGCGCGGTGTCGATGGCTGCGAACAGCGCCTCGGAATCGAAGCGCGCGGCTTCGTCGTCCGCCGCGGCCGACGGGCTGATCACCCGGTACGCCGGCGCCGCGACACCATGACGCGCCAGCGCCGCAACGCTGCCCGGGCCGACGACGCCGACCGGCAACGCATGCGGCCAGATCGAGCCGGACTCGGCAAACGCGTAGTCGACCGCGTTGGGCGAAACGAACACCACCAGCGCATAACGTTCGAGCGCGCCTAACGCGGCATGCAGCGGCGCCACATCTTCGGCGGCTGCGATCTCGATCAGCGGAAACTCGAGCGTGGCGACGCCGGCCGCATTCAGTTGCGCCGCGAGCGCCGCCGACTGGCCCGCCGGACGCGTGATCACGACCGTATACGACGGCGCCTGACCGTCCGGTTGGGGGGATGAGTTGACGCCTGCCTGTGCCGCCATCACGCGCCAGTCGCCGGACCGCTCGCCGTGCTGAGGGCACGGACGATATCAAGGGCACCCTGGCTTTCGAGCGCCTGCGCGACTTCAAGGCCCAACTGCACGGCCCGTTCGACCGTCGGCGCAGGCGCCGAGGCCTGGGCGCTCAGCACGCGCCGGCCATCGGGCGTGGCCACGACGCCGCGCAGATGCAGCGCGCCGTCGTGCCAGGTGGCGTAAGCCGCCAGCGGCACTTCGCAACTGCCGCCCAGCGCGCGCGACACCATGCGCTCCGCTTCGACGGCAGCCGCCGTGTGCTCGTGATGCAAAGGTGCCAGCCACGCTTCCAGTTCGGGGCGCCCCGCGCGAATCTCGATGCCGAGCGCGCCTTGCCCGGCCGCCGGCAAACTGTCGTCCGGATCGAGCCATGCGCGGATCCGCTCGCCGAGCCCCAGACGCTTGAGACCCGCGGCGGCCAGAATGATCCCCGCGTAATCGCCGCGGTCGAGCTTCGCGAGCCGCGTATCCAGATTGCCGCGCAACGGCTGCACGACGAGGTGCGGATAACGCGCGCGCAGCATCGCCTCGCGGCGCAGGCTCGAGGTGCCGACCACACTGCCCGCGGGCAGCGCGGCGAGCGACTCGTAGCCGTTCGAGACGAACGCATCGCGCGGGTCTTCGCGCTCCATGATGGTGGACAGCGTGAAGCCCGGCGGCAGCTCCATGGGCACGTCTTTGAGCGAGTGCACGGCGAGATCGGCGCGGCCTTCGGCCAGCGCGTTCTCCAGTTCCTTCACGAACAGGCCCTTGCCGCCGACCTTCGAAAGCGTGCGATCGAGAATTTGATCGCCGCGTGTCGTCATCCCGAGGATTTTTACGTCACAAGATGGATATAATTTGTGCAGCGCACACCGCACATGCTCGGCCTGCCACATCGCAAGGCGGCTTTCCCGCGAAGCGATGACCAGGGTAGAGGGCGGTGGCGCCGAAAGCGTCTCGGAATTCATTGCGAGGTCAGTGGAGGACGGGAGCTAATAACAAACAATGTTAGCACGCGCTCCAGCCTTGCTTTATCGGCCTGATGGCTATGCTGGCGCACCACCGTTGAAGGAGACAGGCCCGCTCCGGGCACCCGCAAGATTTCGACCCCATCGTTGTGCCGTCGCGCCGCACCGCCTTTCACGCACGGTCGTTCGCGCGCCGAACGGCATCCTGCGGGATGATGCATCGCAGTACCTGCGCCGCTCGTGCGCTGTGTTCTTGTTGTAGCAGTCCATTTCTCTTAGACCCTGGCTTCCCTGAGGAAACCCATCGTGACGTCTTCCGGATCGGCGCGCCCTGCCCGCCGCAACACTGCATCGCTCAACGGTTCTGCGGGTGCGCCCGTAGTTGTCCCTACCGCACCGGCCACGTCCAGCGCATTGTCCAAACGCGGCGCCGCCGACCCGGCCAGGCCCAGGCAGGCCAGCAAAGCAGCCAAGGCGGACAAGCCGGCTAAAGGCAAGGCGGCAGACAAGGCGTCCAGCGCCGTGAAAACCGGCAAGCCCACGAAAAACCCAGGCAGCAAGCCCGCCGGCAACGGCACCGCAGCGACGGCGCTGCACGCGGTGTCGGAAACGAGCGCGCCCGCGCCGAAAGCCGGCAGCCGCACGCGCGAGGACAAAGACCAGCCGCTCTTCCAGGACATCCGCTATCTGGGACGGCTGCTCGGCGACGTGGTGCGCGAGCAGGAAGGCGACGCGGTATTCGAAGTAGTCGAGACGATCCGTCAGACCGCTGTGCGGTTTCGCCGCGAAGACGACAGCAGCGCTGCGCAGACGCTCGAAAAGAAACTGCGCTCGCTGAGCCCCGAGCAGACCGTGAGCGTCGTGCGGGCGTTCAGCTATTTTTCGCATCTGGCGAACATCGCCGAAGACCGCCATCGCAATCGCCGCCACCGCATCCATGCGCTGGCCGGCTCGGCTGCGCAGTCCGGCACGATCGCCTATGCGCTCGAACGGCTGATGGAGGCGAACGCCGCCGCCACGCCGGTCCTGCAGCAGTTCTTCAACGACGCGCTGATCGTGCCGGTGCTCACCGCCCACCCGACCGAAGTGCAGCGCAAGAGCATCCTCGACGCGCAGCACGACATCGCCCGCCTGCTTGCCGAACGCGATCAGCAGCTCACCGACCGTGAACGTGCGCACAACGAAGCAATGCTGCGCGCCCGCGTCACCTCGCTATGGCAAACGCGGATGCTGCGCGATGCGCGCCTGACGGTGGCCGACGAAATCGAGAACGCGCTGTCGTACTACCGCGCCACCTTCCTCGAGGAAATCCCCGCCCTGTATGCCGATATCGAAGCGGCGCTCGCCGAGCACGGTCTCGATGCGCGTCTGCCGGCGTTCTTCCAGATGGGCAGCTGGATTGGCGGCGATCGCGACGGCAACCCGAACGTCAGCGCCGCGACGCTCGAAGAAGCCATCACGCGCCAGGCCGCGGTGATTTTCGAACATTACCTGGAGCAGGTGCACAAGCTCGGCGCCGAACTGTCGGTGTCGAACCTGCTGACGGGCGCGAGCGATGCGCTCAAGGAACTGGCGGCCGCGTCGCCGGACCAGTCGCCGCATCGCGTCGACGAGCCGTATCGCCGGGCGCTGATCGGCATCTATACGCGGCTCGCGGCCAGCGCGCGGGTGCGGCTCGGCGAAGGCGCGGTGCCGTTGCGCAGCGCCGGCCGCGGCGCGGCGCCGGTGCGCGCCCAACCCTACGAGGACGCCGACGCGTTCGCCCGCGACCTGCATGTGCTGATAGATTCGCTCGCCGAGCACCATGGCGCGTCGCTGGCAAGCCCGCGCCTGTCGCCGCTCGCGCGCGCCGCCGAAGTGTTCGGCTTCCACCTCGCGAGCATCGACTTGCGGCAAAGCTCGGACATCCACGAAGCGGTGATCGCCGAATTGCTCAAGCGCGCCGGTGTCGAAGAGGATTACGCGGGACTGTCCGAAGCCGACAAGCTGCGCGTGCTGCTCGACGAACTCGCGCAGCCGCGCCTGTTGCGCTCGCCCTACCTGGCGTACTCGGAGCTCGTGAAAAGCGAACTCGGCGTGCTCGAAGCCGCTCGCGTGACGCGCGAGAAATTCGGCGCGCGGGCCGTGCGCAACTACATCATCTCGCACACGGAAACCGTGAGCGATCTGGTTGAAGTGATGCTGCTGCAAAAGGAAACCGGCCTGCTGCATGGGCTGCTCGGCGACGCACATCACCCGGCCAAGGCCGGGCTCATGGTGATCCCGCTGTTCGAGACGATCCCCGACCTGCAAAACGCGCCGCACATCATGCGCGATCTGATCGTACTGCCAGGCGTCGACTCGCTGATCGAACATCAGGGCGGCGAGCAGGAAGTCATGCTCGGCTACTCGGACAGCAACAAGGACGGCGGCTTCCTCACCTCGAACTGGGAGCTGTACCGCGCCGAACTCGCGCTGGTGTCGCTCTTCAACGAACGCGGCGTGACGCTGCGGCTGTTCCATGGCCGCGGCGGCACAGTGGGACGCGGCGGCGGCCCGACCTATCAGGCCATCCTGTCGCAACCGCCGGGCACGGTGGACGGCCAGATTCGCCTGACCGAACAGGGCGAGGTGATTGCCAGCAAGTTCGGCAATCCGGAAATCGGCCGGCGCAACCTTGAAACCGTAGTCGCCGCCACCCTCGAAGCGTCGCTGCTGCCGCACGGCAACACGCCCGCGCAACTGCCGGTCTTCGAGGAAACCATGCAGCAACTGTCCGACGCGGCGATGGCGTCGTACCGCGCGCTGGTCTACGAAACGCCGGGTTTCAAGGAGTATTTCTTCGAATCGACACCGATCTCGGAGATCGCCGAACTGAACATCGGCAGCCGTCCGGCCTCGCGCAAGCTGCAGGATCCGAAGCAGCGCAGGATCGAAGATCTGCGCGCCATTCCATGGGGCTTCTCGTGGGGCCAATGCCGCCTGTTGCTGACCGGCTGGTACGGCTTCGGCAGCGCGGTGGCCGCCCATCTGGACAGCGCGCCTTCCGATGCCGAGCGTGCCCGTCGTCTGTCGCTGCTGAAGAAGATGCACAAGACCTGGCCGTTCTTCGCGAACCTGCTGTCGAACATGGACATGGTGCTGGCCAAGACCGACCTCGCGGTCGCCTCGCGCTACGCCGCGCTCGTCACCGACAAGAAACTGCGCAAGCATGTGTTCGAGCGCATCGTCGCGGAGTGGGAGCGCACGTCCAAGGTGCTGTCGGAGATCACCGGCAAGACCGAACGGCTCGCGGACAACCCGCTGCTTGCGCGTTCGATCAAGAACCGCTTCCCGTACCTCGATCCGTTGAATCACTTGCAGGTGGAACTGCTCAAGCGTCACCGTGCGGGCGAGACGAACGTCCGCCTGAACCGCGGGATTCATCTGACCATCAACGGCATCGCGGCGGGCTTGCGGAATACGGGTTGAGGCCGACGAATCGACGCTGGTGGCGAGCCGGCGGTGGACGGCCGGCTCGCCGGATCCGCGTTGATAGATGACTGAGCGGGATACTCGAAGCGCTCCGTACTGCACAGCAATACGGGGCGCTTTGTTTTGTGCGCCCGTCCACCACGCGCGTCGCAGCCACGCTGCAGACGCAGCGTGCGCATGCACGCTTCCTGCCGCTACAATGGAGCCCAGTTTGTACCAGTACAGGCCGAGCAATTATTCTGGTATCGCCAACACCCCCTTTACCGACACGATGAGCACGCCGTCCCCCACCGATTCCGCCCCGCCTCCGCTCGATGCGACGCCTGCCCATGCGCTAGGCGACTTCATCCGCGCGCACCGCGAGCGGCTCTCACCGCAGGCAGTGGGTTTGCCGCCCGGCCCGCGCCGGCGCACGCCGGGTCTGCGGCGTGAGGAAGTCGCGCAGTTGTGCGGCGTCAGTCCCACCTGGTACACGTGGATCGAGCAAGGACGGCCGGTTTCGGCCTCTGCCGATGCGCTGGCCCGGATCGCCGTCGCGCTGCAACTGTCGCGTGCCGAGCGCGCCTATCTGTTCGAACTGGCGGCCCAACGCGACCCGGCCGAGCCCGACCCGGCCGCCGCCGATGCCCCCGCGACGCTGCTCGAAACCGTGCAACTGGTGAACGCTCCGGCTTATGTGCTGGACCGGCAGTGGAACGCGCTGGCGTGGAACGAGCGCGCGGCGGACCTGTTCGTGGGCTGGCTCGACGGCGACCACGACCGCAACCTGCTGCGCTTCACCTTTACGGAGCCGACGGCGCGCGAACTGATCGTCGACTGGGAAACGCGCGCGCGGCGGCTCGCCGCCGAGTTTCGCGCCGACTCGATCCGGCACCTGACGGACGCGCCTACGCGCGGCCTGATCGACACGCTGACAGGTACGAGCGACGCGTTTGCCCGCTTCTGGGCGTCGCAGGACGTGGGCGAGCGCGAAGGCGGCCGGCGCGAATTCAACCATCCGCGCGACGGACGGGTCGTGTTCGACCAGATCACATTCAAGCCGGCGCACCGGGAAGACCTGAAGCTGGTGGTGCTGGTGCGGGAGTAGCGGCGCGCTTGCAGGGCCGCCTATCGGTCGTCTGCAGGCCCGCTTATGCCGTGGCGACGCGGCGCTCACCTGGCCGGTTGCTCCCGGATGTTAAAATCGTTGTCTTGTTCGCATCGGCGACGTCTGCACAGCCGATGGCCTCTTCACTGCACGTTCACTGCCCCAACACCATGACGTCCCAACTGCACAAAAAAGGCGAAGCCTGGTCGGCTCGCTTCTCGGAGCCGATGTCGGAGCTTGTCAAACGCTACACGTCGTCGGTTTTCTTCGACAAGCGACTGGCGCTCGTCGACATCGAGGGCTCGCTCGCGCACGCCGCGATGCTGGCTGCGCAGAAGATCATCGGCGCCGACGACCTGGCGGCCATCCAGCGCGGCATGGCGCAGATCAAGGGCGAAATCGAGCGTGGCGAGTTCGAGTGGCAACTCGATCTGGAAGACGTGCACCTGAACATCGAAGCGCGCCTGACGGCGCTGATCGGCAACGCGGGCAAGCGCCTGCACACGGGCCGTTCGCGCAACGACCAGGTGGCGACCGACATCCGCCTGTGGCTGCGCGGCGAAATCGACCGGATTATCGGCTTGCTGAAGGACCTGCGCAGTGCGCTGATCGATCTGGCCGAACAGAACGCCGAAACGATCATGCCGGGCTTTACGCATCTGCAGGTGGCGCAGCCGGTGACGTTCGGCCATCACCTGCTGGCGTACGTGGAAATGTTCACGCGCGACGCCGAGCGCATGCGCGACTGCCGCACCCGCGTGAACCGCCTGCCGCTGGGCGCGGCGGCGCTGGCCGGCACGAGCTACCCGATCGACCGCCATGCGGTGGCGAAGACGCTGGGCTTCGACGGCATCTGCGCAAATTCTCTGGACGCGGTATCGGATCGCGACTTTGCGATTGAATTCACGGCGGCGTCGGCGCTGGTGATGACGCACGTGTCGCGTTTCTCGGAAGAACTGGTGCTGTGGATGAGCCCGCGGGTGGGCTTCATCGATCTGGCGGACCGTTTCTGCACCGGCTCGTCGATCATGCCGCAAAAGAAGAACCCGGATGTGCCGGAACTGGCGCGCGGCAAGACCGGCCGCGTGAACGGGCATTTGATGGCGTTGCTGACGTTGATGAAGGGTCAGCCGCTGGCGTACAACAAGGACAATCAGGAAGACAAGGAACCGCTGTTCGATACCGTGGATACGGTGGCGGATACGTTGCGGATTTTTGCGGAGATGGCGGCGGGGATTACGGTGAAGCCGCAGGCGATGCGGGCTGCGGCGCTGCAGGGATTCTCCACGGCTACCGATCTGGCCGATTATCTGGTCAAGCGTGGCTTGCCGTTCCGCGACGCGCATGAGGCGGTAGCGCACGCCGTGCGGATCTGCGTGGACCGCAATTGCGATCTGGCCGACCTGACGCTCGACGAAATGCGCACCGAACTGCCGAACGTCGCGCATCTGATCGGCGACGACGTGTTCGATTATCTGACGCTCGAAGGATCGGTGGCGAGCCGCAATCATCCGGGTGGCACGGCTCCCGAGCAGGTACTGAAGGCGGTCGAGGCAGCGCGCGCAAACCTGGCGTAACGCCTGATACCTGAGCCCAAGCATGATCGTCCGCCCCCATCTGCATTGGTTCCGCATGCTGCTCGCGTGGCGCGGCTCGGTGCTGCCGCAACTGTTGCCACGGCTGTTCCTGATCTTCCTGATCTCGCTCGGCGCGGTGGCGGTGCACGATCACGTCCTGAAGATCACGATCAGTCTCAGTACCGCGCCGTTTTCGCTGATTGGCATTGCACTCGCCGTGTTTCTCGGCTTTCGCAATAACGCGAGCTATGACCGCTACTGGGAAGCCCGCAAGCTGTGGGGCGAGTTGCTCAACGACACGCGCTCGCTCGCCCGCCAGGCACTGACGCTGCCCCGCAACGGCACACCGAGCGCGGAAGAAGTGCGTGAAATCATGCAGGTGCTCTGCACACTGCCGCATGCGCTGCGCCATCAGTTGCGCCATTCCGATCCTCGTGCGGACCTGGCCGCACGCCTTCCCGCAGCGCTCGTCGAACGCGTGATGGCCTCGCGCTACCGCCCCGCCACGCTGATGATGTGGCTCGGCGAGTGGGTGCAACGCCGCGTACGCGAAGAAGCGCTCGATGGCTGGGGGGTGCTCGCATTCGACCGCAATCTGGACACGCTGTCGGATGTGATTGGCGGTTGTGAACGGATCGCCTCGACGCCGCTGCCATTCGCGTATTCGGTGATGATTCACCGCACGGTCTATTTCTTCTGCGCGACTCTGCCGTTCGGCCTCGTCGACAGCATCGGCATTTTCACGCCGGTCTTCTCGGTGTTCGTCGCCTATGCATTCATGGCCCACGAAGCGATCGCCTCGCAGATCGAAGACCCGTTCGGCACCGAAGACAATGATCTCGCGCTCAACACGATGTGCGCGGCGATCGAAGACGCCACGCGCGATCTGCTCGCGGAGCCGGGCGTCGAGGTTGCCAGCGCCACCCAACGCGACTTCGTGCTCGACTGAAGCGCGCCGCGGCATCCTTGCGTACACCGCGGCGCGAGCAGCTTAGCGCTGTCTCAGTCGAGCCTGGCTATCAGGTCTTGCCTAGATCGAGCCATACCTTGTCGTTCCCGTCCGCCGAGGTGCTGGTGCAAGCAGGATCACCCGGCTCGTTATCCGCCGCGGTCCACCATTTCGCACGGTACCGGTGCAGTCCTTGCCCGTTGTAATCGTGTGTGACCTCGGAGTCGCCCGGATAGCTTTGCGGCAACCAGGTACCACTGCTGCCGCTCGCGTGCACCGTCACCGTGACCGACGCGACAGACTGCGCCCCGTCGCCACCGTGGCCGGTCACCGTGAGCTGCACCGGATAGTCGGTGTCCTTCGCGACCGCTGGCGCCGTGACCTGGATGCTGACCTGGCTGGAGCCGTCGAACGGCAGCCCCGGCGCGGACCATTTGTACACCAACGGCTCGGGCCCGCTCGAATCGGCGCCCGAAAGGCTCAATGGGCCGCCGCTTTCAACCTTCGCCTTGCCGGTGATCACCGCTTGCACCGACGTGCCGGCCGAGGGCATCGCCTCAAGGTAAATCGCCTCGTCAGACTTCGCCGAGCCGTCGCTGACCGAGAGCTGGATCCGGTAGTCGGTGGGCTTGTCCACCGATGGCACCACGGCGCTGACCGTCGCTTCCGCCGAACCGTCGAACGCGAGTTGCGGTGCACTCCATGCATACGTCAGCGGATCGCCGTCCGGGTCGAACGAAGCGGCGCCCGACACCTGGAACGGCGTGCCCGACGCTAGCTGCACCGTCAACAGGGCGACGGGTGGTTGCCCACCCTTTGTCTTCGCGCGCAGGCTGACCGAGGCGGCGTTGCGCTTGCCGTGGCCGTCGTCCACAGTCAGTGTCACGGTGTAACTGGCGCCTGCGCCGTTCACCGGCACGATACCCTCGACCTCGGCCACGGTCGCGCCGTCGAACGGCAGTCCCGGTGCCGACCACAGGTACGTCAACGTGTCGCCATCCGGATCGCTCGAACGCTTGCCGGTGAACTGGACCGTGTCGCCTTCGAACGCCTCGAGCGGGCCGTCGATCGCAGCGACCGGCGGCCTGTTGGCGCCGCCCACGTTCACGCCCTCGAAGTAGAACGGCGCCATATCGATGGCCTGCTTGACCAGTTGATTGCCGAGCCCCTCGCGGGCGGCATTGGCGAGCACGCCGTTGTCCATCTCGATGGTCCAGGTGAAGAGCCCCGCGAGACCACGCCTGCGTACATACTCGCCCTTCGCTTTGACCGAGCGCGGCGTGTCGACCGAGAGGAAGAGTTTCGTCTGTGGGTTGTACAGATAGTCGGCATCGGCCGTCTGATCGGTGTAGACGTTGAAGCCATTGATACCCGTCTGGTGCTCCAGATCGAGGTAGTTATAGATCAGGTCATACCATTCCGTGGTGCCGGATTCGAAACTGCCGGTGGTCGTGCCGCTGCCAGGCGTGTAGGTGCCGGTGAGCGGCGACCAGTTGCTGATTTCGGCATTGCGCGCGCTGCGACTGTAAGCCGCATATCCGAGCACGACCCGACCGAGCGGCACGCCGGTCTGCTCGAGATAGTCGAGCGCGGCATCGATGCTGAACTCATCGGCGTTGTCCGGATGACCTGGATGCAGGTTCGTGTGATGCGCAAGCGCCGGCGCCCACGGTGTACCGAAGAAATCATAGGTCATCAGGTTGATGCGATACACGCCGGCATCGAGCATCCCCTTCAGGTCGGCCTTCTGCATCTTTTTCACCGCGGCCGATGCGGCAATGCTGATCAACACGTCGGCACGGCCCCCGGTATCGAGCGCCTGCCTCAGCTCCTGAACGAGCGCCTTGAAGTTTGGCGTGTCGCTGTCGGTGTAGGTATTGCCGGCATTGCCTTCTGCGCCCGGATATTCCCAGTCGAGATCGATCTCCCCGAACATCGGGAACCGTTTGAAAATATCGAGAATGCTGGAGATCAACGTACGACGGCGCTCAGCCGACGCCACGACCCAGTGAAACGCCTCGCTCATCGTCCAGCCGCCGATGCTGAACGAGAGCACGAGTTTCGGATTCTTCTCCTTCAGCTTGCGCAAGCCGCCCAACACACCCTGCGCTGTCTTCTGATCGAACAACATCTTGTAGTCGTTGCTGACCCAGCCAGGGAAGCCGCAATTGCGGTACGAAGCGACATCGCCCCAGGCATCGACGAAGGTCGCCTCATCGTTCTTGCGAGCGAAGTCGCTCGCGGCCCGATTGATCGTCTGCTGCTTTTCGCCCTTGTCGCCGACGATGCCTGCAAAGCCGAGCACGAGCTTGTCGTACGCATTCGGATCGAGCAGCATCAGATCGACGCCGCGGCCGCATTGATCGTCGGCGAACAGGCCGTCATATCGGCCGTCGTACTGCGACCAGTCTGTGTAGTAGCCGAACACCGTCAGGTCATTCGACGCATAGCGGTTATACACGCGCTTCGCGACACGGCCCGAGGTATAGCTGAACTTCTCCACCTCGGTGGCGGGCTTGTAGCCGTTCTGCTGGTACTTCTGTTCCGTCGCGCCCTGGGCACCGGCCTGGTCGCCAGGATCGCCGTCATAGACAAGCTTGCTGTTTGCCCGTTGTGCCTGCAAGGGCGTTGTGCCGGCAACGACTTCGTTGAAAAGTCTCATAAAAACCTCGTAGATGAGTCAGTGGACGTCGCTCAATCACAGCGTGTTCTGCAATTGAAACGACGCACTCATCCTCGTCGGCCGAAGCGGTGCGGAACATGGAAAACACATGGAAAAACGCCTGTCCAGGGCGAACCTATATGGAAAGTCGGGTGTCCTATTCGCCGCAGAAGTTATTTCTGCGAGCCTGCCATGGCTCCATTGGTACACAGTCCCTTCTCTGCTACGTTACGTGCCAGTTGACGACGTGAGAGCACTCCATGGAAAAAAACTGCAACATCGTCCGGTTCGATTGGCAGCATGAACGTGTCACGCGTGGCGACATCACGGCCCGGGTCTCAGGCCAGGAGAAAGTCGCGTTACGTCTCATGGTGGAACATGCACCCGCCTTGTGCACAAGAGAACAACTGATGGGCGCGATCTGGGGACAGCGTGCAGCGCTCATGGACGAGCTCTATCTGACGCAACTGGTCTACCGGCTGCGTAAATCGCTGCGGCCGCTCAATCTGGGCGACCATATCGAAACCCTGCCGCGCGCCGGTTATCGATTCGTGCCGTCCGGCCTGTCCTGCAGGATTGAAGAGGCCGCCGCGGCCCCATTGCCGGAGCAGATCGATCCGCCGTCGATCGACGCCGCTCGCGGCGCCCCGCGCCTATGGCCCGCGGCACGGTGGCAGCAATCGACCCGTTGCGCCGGCAGGATGTCATGGTGTGCGAACCGACGCATGACCCTGCGTGTCGTGGCCCTCATCGGTGCAGTGCTCGTTGGGTCGACTGTGCTCGTCGTCGGGCTGAAACACGTGCGGTCCGACCGTCGCCTCGTCGCCGCAGCGGAAGAAGGCCGCCGCCTTGTTGCCGCAGTGGAGTCCGGGTGTGCGCAACAGTCCCCCGTCCCTGGGTTCAGGCGCTGCCGACAGTCTCCGACAAGCGCTTTAACGTCGCCACCCGCGCACCGATGATATCGACCCGTCCGGATTCATCGGTCACCGCACTCGCAGCAACCAGGTAAGCAGTCCACGCCCGTTGCGCCCGCACGAGAGCAGGACGGGCACGCGCCGGCATCTTCGCCAGCAAACGGCGGTAGTAACGGTTCATATCGAAGGTCGCGTGTTCGCACAGCGCATCTGCGCTGCAGGGACGTGGACGAACCGGAGCGGCCGCGCCGGTCGCCGCACCGGCCACCGCGCTGCGCAGGGCCAGCGCGCGGTCGCGCACTGGCTGCAGTTGCATGTCGGCCTCGGCCAACTGGTACATCGTGCCTTGCCGGGTCGCGAAGACCGCGTCGAGCAAGGGCGCCTGCGCATCGCGCGATGCCTGCCAGCGCGCCTGTGCGTCTTCCCACGGCTTATGCCGCGCCGGCGGCAGCTTCGCCAGCAGTTGCTGCCATGCCGTGTTCAGTGCAGCCTGCCAGCCGAAGCGGGCCGTCTCCATGCACTGCAATTGCCCGGCAGTCGACGACATGTCGCTGCGCGCCAGACACGCGCGCATCGCCGCGTCGATCGGATCGGCCGCGGCCACTTCGGCGCGCGCGCTAGACGTCACCGTCGACGCCATCGTCAGCACCACGGCGGCGGCCAACAGCCAGGCGCCGCCGATCCGTTGCAACCGTGCCATCTTCAGCCGCGCACGCAATCGACGAAGTACTCGATGCGGCCGTTGATCGTCTCGCCCACCAGCCCGTGGATATCCGTATGGAAGCCCGGGAAGCGTTCGTTGAACTCGCGCGCGAAGCGCAGGTAGTTGACGATCGTCTTGTTGAAGCGCTCGCCCGGAATCAGCAGCGGGATGCCCGGCGGATACGGCGTGAGCAGAATCGACGTGACGCGGCCTTCGAGTTCGTCGATCGGTACCCGGTCGATCTCGCGGTGCGCGAGCTTGGCGAACGCGTCGGACGGCTTCATGGCCGGCTCCATGCTCGACAGGTACATCTCGGTGGTCAGGCGGGCAATGTCGTTGGCGCGGTAGACCATGTGGATCTGCTGGCACAGATCGCGCAGACCCACGCGCTCGTACATCGGATGATGCGAGACGAACTCCGGCAACACGCGCCACAGCGGCTGGTTGTTGTCGTAATCGTCCTTGAACTGCTGCAGCTCGGTCACCATCGAGTTCCAGCGGCCCTTCGTAATGCCGATCGTGAACATGATGAAGAACGAATACAAGCCGGTCTTCTCGACGATGATGCCGTGCTCGGCCAGGTACTTCGTGACGATCGCCGCCGGAATGCCGGTCTGACCGAAACCGCCGTCCATGTCCAGACCCGGCGTGACGATGGTCGCCTTGATCGGGTCGAGCATGTTGAAGCCTTCGGCGAGCGGGCCGAAGCCGTGCCACGCGTCGTTCGGGCGCAGCATCCAGTCTTCGCGCGAACCAATGCCCTCTTCCGCAAACTCCTCCGGACCCCACACCTTGAAGAACCAGTCGTCGACGTACTCGTCGTCGACCTTGCGCATCGCGCGGCGGAAATCGAGCGCCTCGGCGATCGACTCCTCCACCAGCGCGGTGCCGCCCGGCGCTTCCATCATCGCCGCGGCCACGTCGCACGAGGCGATGATGGCGTACTGCGGGCTCGTCGAAGTGTGCATCAGATACGCTTCGTTGAAGCGGTGCTTGTCGAAGCGGCTGTTCTTCGAGTCCTGCACGACGATCTGCGACGCCTGCGAAATGCCGGCCAGCAGCTTGTGCGTCGAGTGCGTCGCGAACACCAGCGCGCCGATGCGCGGACGGCCCGCGCCGATCGCATGCATGTCCTGATAGAACTCGTGGAACTCGGCGTGCGGCAGCCACGCTTCGTCGAAGTGCAGCGTGTCGAGCCAGTCGCCGAGCATCTCCTTGATCATTTCGACGTTGTAGATCACGCCGTCGTAGGTGCTCTGCGTAATGGTCAGGATGCGCGGCTTGAGATCCGGATTCTTCGCCAGTGCTTCACGGGCGAACGGATTCGCGAGGATCTTCTTCTTGATGTTCTCCGGCTCGAACTCGCTGCGCGGAATCGGGCCGATGATGCCGAAGTTGTTGCGCGTCGGCGTGAGGAACACCGGAATCGAGCCGGTCATCGTGATGGCGTGCAGGATCGACTTGTGGCAATTGCGGTCCACCAGCACGATGTCGCCCGGCGCCACCGTGCCGTGCCAGACGATCTTGTTCGAAGTCGACGTGCCGTTGGTCACGAAGAACACGTGGTCGGCGCTGAAAATGCGCGCGGCGTTGCGCTCGGACGCGGCCACCGGGCCGGTGTGATCGAGCAGCTGGCCGAGTTCGTCGACGGCATTGCACACGTCCGCGCGCAGCATGTTCTCGCCGAAGAACTGGTGGAACATCTGGCCAAGCGGGCTCTTCAGGAACGCC
>Ga0116227_10003053_pt1 | contig 37555 bp, 38 predicted proteins | sample S1TSphgellanicum_FD_89693 | JGI IMG/M metagenome (GOLD analysis project Ga0116227, IMG submission 89693) | Host-associated microbial communities from peat moss isolated from Minnesota, USA - S1T2_Fb - Sphagnum magellanicum MG | ecosystem: Host-associated > Plants > Peat moss > Unclassified...
CCATGTGATTTCACAATTAATCACAAGGAAACAACATCACATGGGGAACCATGTGATTTCACAATTAATCACAAGGAAACAACATCACATGGGGAACCATGTGATTTCACAATTAATCACAAGCAAACAACATCACATGGTGCACATGACATAAATCAATGCACCATGACCAAATTATGGAATCCTACACTCAATTTACCCCATTAAACAATTACCTAAGTAATTGTGTAATCAAATTACACATCAAGTTACAGGAACACGATGGAATCATGTGCAACATACTGGGAACACCAAATTAAAAAAAAAAACCCATATTGTTTTTGTTTAGATTGAGCTTCTGGAATGACGTCATTGATGGGTCAGTGTACTTGAAAGGATGTGGTGGTGTGTTGGATCCCCATTGGATTGCATAAGGAAATTTGCCACATAGAAGAGAGTCCCATGCATGTGATGGGCCATGGGTGCGTCTTTCAACAACCCTTCCAACATGCTCAATGGTAGCATAAAGAATAAGGGCTTTCCCTCAGGCTAAACCCTAATACACAAGTTTGCTCTGGTTTTTTCTTTTCCTGTGCTGGTAGGCAGGCCTTAGGATCCTCAGTTTAGGAGAAGCCAGCGTTTCTTTTAAGGATTTTGTGATGTAGCCAAAGTGGTGATCATCCAGAAAGTAATTTAGCCAAATTTGGCTGCATAATAGATAAGAAGGTAGGAAAAAAAAAAGAGTATCCTTCTATATTCTTCTTGGTTACCTTCTGGAAATTGTCATAAGACTCTGGCGATTTGGAATTTTAAAAAATTTGATATCTGGCAAATTTGGGCCATTTTTTCACCAAAAATCCTGTGTATGGTTTGAAATCATATTTTTCAGGTCGAAATTTCGCCAGTGTAAGAAACACTGGTTTGAAAGAGGTCTGTTTTCAGAGCCGTTCAGAATCTGAGGTGCCATCACAGGATGACAAAGGCCGAGTGGAAGGTACTGATAACTCTGGAGGGGTCTGAAAACAGACCCTTCTCCTGCATGAAGAACCAGCTAGTTTTGTTTTCAAAAGCAGGTACCTGTTGAGCAGTTGACTGGCATCTTACAAAGTTGTAATGTCCAGTGAAAAATTATTCGTGAAGAGTGACCTAAACACACAAAGGAAAAAACTGGCGTCCCCTAACACCATTTAGGCTAGCCATTTAGGACTTAAACTTAGTTACCATGAAAATTTTATGTTAAGCTAACATTCACTTAACATTAAACTATCACCCATTTAACATTGGTGCCACCTAGGATGCCACCTGGATTTCATTTAACACTGACTTAACATCAAGTGTGAATGCACCATTAAGAGACCTGCTTAAGAAGATACAGGTACCAGTGTAGGTCCTGCTTGTTCACCCTGGCCTTCATAAGTACCAGAAAACAGTTCGTTTTCTCACTGTTTTCCTTTCATTTTTCCCTTACATGAGAACAAGAGAATAGTCTGCATGATACACTGAAAAGCACGCTGATGCTTTGTTTCTTTCTACTTCCTCCTTGCCTATTGCTCCCACAATTTCAGTGAAGCAAAGCCAGACTATGATCAAAAGAAATGAACCAAATGAGTCAAATGAACCCATAAACAGATTTAACCACAACTGGGAGCTCAAGGTCCAAGTTTAGTGTGATGAAACAATGTGTTTGCTATGGCCTTTTCATAGAAATCAATCATTCTTAATCTCCAGAACTTCATATTTGTTTGTAACTAAACATTCATCGTCAAGATATTCAACTAGTTTATAATCTACTATCAAACATGTCAACCTTATTTTCCACAATTTTTGGAAGGTTAATGTTCTTTGTCCACTCACAATTGCACTCTATTCATAGTCCCAATCTATCATTTTGTTACTAGATGCATTCCACATTGAATTTGATCACATATGCACAACTTAGCATTCCTATTTTGGTGGTTGCTTGCTGAATCTTTGAGAGTTTGACCTTGGTTTCATTTTGTTGTTGTATCCCAACAATTTTTATTCTTGAATATTGCATATGTGGAAATTGCAGTACCATGCCCATCAAGCCATTATAACTTGGATATATAAGTCAAATTTTTCTTTCAGTAGGAATGGAGTCAACAATATGTAAGTAAAGTCCTAAAAAGCACACACTTTGTTTGACCTCTTTTCTTTGAAGTGCCATTTTTCTTTTGAATGTGAGTTGCTGGTAAGATGCAATTGCTTTTGCAGTAGAAATTGTAGAATTGTTATTATGGATGTCCATTGTCGTATTGTTGTGCTGTCTTCTTTTCTTTTCCCAAACAAACCAAGTTTGGCTATATCATCTACACCATGACTGACATCATTTGTCATTGGCTCCAGAATATCACCCAGCCCAAAACTCATTGTGCAATTATTTTTCAAATTTGGATTGAAAATTTCAATAATATATTACTAGGCTATCAATCTATTTCAAGATTTTTTAACACTTGAACTTCCTTCTCACAACAATATAAACATTTATTTTCAATGAATGTTTCATTATAGGAACTACCTATGTCCACCTATGTAGTCCATGTATGAAAAAGTAAGTCAAGGTGCGGATTTGATAGTTTCTTTCTGTAACATGACATCTTTTGGGATTACTTTTCTGATTTTGCCATAAAATTATGCTTAGACATCCAGCAATGGCAACATAGTCAAAACATCATTATTTCAGATTAAAATATGATCAGAATTTTGAACATGATGAAAATATTTCAGAATTTCAACAAGAGAACAAGTACGCAAGGCCCAATTGGTGTTTTGTAATTGAAATTATAACAATAGTAGCAGAGACTTTAATTTCAGTAAGTTGAGAACTCAAGTCCTGTAAAATCCAACAAGCAGTTCAGAAATTTTATTTTTTCCAACTACCCATTTTGGGAATTATTTAAGACTGAACACCAACCAGAGGTATGGTACCAACTACTAACCATGTACATGAGTCTACTTAGTTAGGTGAACTAGAGAGGCTTCAAAGACCACTTTGGGTTGCTTCAATTGCCCCTTGGCCTTCAAGCCTCAAGGGCTATCTAACTGGGTAATGGGGGGCTAGCTAAAGTATCATGCATTTTAAGTCCACACAGTTCAACGCTTCAATCAAGTGCACAAAAGTGGCTTCGTAAAAGTCCAAAACTGAGAGATTAGAATCCAATCATGACCATGGACCACAATGAGGTCATGCTAAGGAGTGTGCCACGATGTGAACTGCTAAGTCAGCAGGTTGGGAATTCAAATCTCCACTGGACACCTTCCCCTCACGCTCTGTGACGACAGTCAACTACCCTGGTGGTTAAAGTTGAGGTTCTGTCGCCAGAGTTATCAATACCAAAATGGGCTGGCTGGATACCACCAAAGGACTACAGCTGCAATGTTGTTCTGGGCCTAGTTAGAGATTTGAAAGTCAGATCTAAAATTCAACAGCAGCATTGAATTATGAGTTTTGAGGTCTGCAATTTCTTTTCAGGGCTTGTGGAGGGCTGAGGCCCAACTGTTTGATCTGCTCTCACAGCAGGTCAGCATGCAGAAGGATTGAAACAGAAATCCAGGTGTTACCAAACTAGAACCCGCTCATTCAATACCTTGAGTATTCAAGCTTTCAATTAATTCTTTATGTGCTTGGTATCTAAATTTCCACTAAAGAATAGAGCTTTGGGCAAAGCATATGGGGTAAAATGTGTTGCATCTTGTAGTGTGCAAAATGCAACAACTATTCACAGAACCAATTCATGTACTCATTCATGTACCACTTAGTGAAGTTACTATCACTTTCCTAGTCATGCAACAAACTATTGAAAGAGGGCATGCACATGATTATGGATCTAGCAGTTTGTGTGTGAAAACATACTAACCTCAAACACTTTATAAAATGTATTGGGTAATTTCTATAACAATATAAACAATGTTCCCAAACAAAATATGATTGGAAGTTTTCTAGTCAAAAGTGCATATGTTTGACTACTTATAGAGTTTGGTGGATTTGATACCATAACCTACTATCGAAAGGTTCTTGATTTTTTTATTTATCTTTCACTCAACATTCACCAAGCATAACCTCTAGCCTCAAGGGGACAATAAGTTTTAAAATTTTACACGACTTGTGTCAAGCAATGTATTTTTGGGGGTATTATGTTGTGCACTACCATGTTGGTGACTACAATTATTATTGTCTACACACACATCACACATGATAGAAACAACCCTAATGGTGCATCATCTCCAAATGACCCCCCTATCTAGAAGAAAGTCCCCCTAAGCTAGATAGTAAATTTTCTAATTTTTAATTAAAAAATCTCTCTTGTAAATCTCCCAAAGATGAACACGTTGATTTAAGGTGAAACAACTAGTAGGTTAGGTGTAAAGGTGAGTTTCGTCATTAGTTGCTTAATTATAATCCCCCCAAATCTTCAACCAAATGTCCATTGTCATGAGAAAACACTTAGGCTATTTCATACTACCTAATTATAGACATTTCACAAGTTTATTTTGTGAATCAAGGGCAAAACAATATTTAGACCAATATTTCATTCAAAGGTGGTGTCATGCATTCCATATGTTAACCTTTTGAAAATTAATCACACACTAACATAATTGTTGCCCTTACACAACATAAGTTTCCTGCACAACATACATCAAAAGTCAATAGGGACAAGAGGGGTCAATTTGACCATCCACATTAAGAAGATGACATGGTGCACAATTTTGCATGTGGTCCTTCCATGTCCAACCATCTTGGCCTTCCAACAATAATATTCTAAAAGGTAGTACCTTTCACACACACAAAATAACATGTCTTACAATCACATCCAATGTACTCGGTGTTGTTTGTTGCATGTATACATAATTTTTCGACCTAAGGTTTAAGGTTTAGAGTTTTGGGAAAAAGACAAAAAAGATGTCTTTGTCTAAACTTAAAGGCTAGAGATGATAGTAAAAATTCAAGAATTTGATGAAGATAAATTGTTCAAGATTGCCCACCTGAACTTATGGGGTAAAGTAAACTCTTAATGTCTATGATTAAAATGGAAATTTTTTTGGGGGAGATTGGAAAGACTCCTTTTGAGCCTTTGCAAAAGGAAAGAAAGGAAAAATTGGTTGCATGAAAGACTAACATAGACACGCAAGTCCGTGCCTTGAATGAAACTTTGATTAATTTAAATGGGAAAGGAACAAACATAAAAGCAAGTTCCAACTTGAAAATGTTTAACAACATCCATTGGTGTCAATTATGCCACTTAGAATAACACATGGTTTATATTTGCCCAAAGCTTATCAACTCAAGGCCAAAATGTGTTAAATGTAATGGGGGGCACAAAATGGAAAACTATGGCCAAGTAAATGTTCTTTTTGTTTTGGTTTGGGAAATATGGAAGATGGGTGTTAGAGAAAAATGGCAAGGTTTTGCATTAATTGCAAACTTTCTTGAAGTTATAGTTAGTGATGAAGAAACAACTTTGCTTGAACATAATAGGTTGTGTAATGCAAACCATGATGTATTTTCTAAAGACAAGAAGCCAAAGTAAAGGTTTTGATAACACCATTTTCTTAAGAAGAAATAATAGATGAAATAATGGGTTTACTAGGGAAATATGGCATTTTAGAGTCGAACCTACTATAAGATCAAAGATCCTTTCCCATTTCATGAAGGGAATTTTTTTGACACCAATGGAAACCATTTTGAATATTCCAAGAGAATTGGAATATTTGGAAAGCCTTGTTAATTGTCAAAAAGGAAAGAAAAATAGAGACAAACAATGCTTAGGTTTTAATTAGAAAGGTGAATGTCAACAAGATGGATCATAGCAACATATTTCATTTAGTTGTGGAAATAAATCAAGCGATTGAAAGCTTAGTTGATATTAATGGTGCATCTATGTCAATAATGGCTATGAGTGTGGTATGTGAGCTTGACATTATGCATCTTGTTATTGGTCATGAAACATACAAAACAACCTTTGGGACTAACATTTAATTACTTAAAAGGATTTGTAACATACAGATGGTCCTATGGACAAATTTGTATGCCATATGGTGTTTTTAGTTGTAAACCACTAACAATTATGATGTATTGTTGGGTATAAAGTCCTTCATGAAAATTGGTGTAGTGGTAGATGTTGGAAAAGACGTCAAACAAGTTCATAATGGGCTTGGGATGGAGGTTGAAATTTTACTTCTAAATGTTGTTAACATGTTGCAAGTCATTGCAACGCTTGAAGCAAATGTTGCTAATGAATTGTGTGGAGATTTGGCAATGTTGAATGTTAGAATGATGGTTGGCATGCAAAATCAAAACTTTCATATTCTAATGGTCTTCATGATGATTCTCAATTTGATGAATATTTTAATGAATTAGAAAAAGATGCAAATGGTGATCCTAAAAGGATCTTGCAAAATTTGGAGGCCAAGATTGAAGGACTAAATGACCATGGGATGGATCTGATGGTATTGAAAGAAGCACCAAAGAAAATGATTAACCTTATCTTACAAGATCAATATCAAAATTTGATGGAAAGGCAATTTAGTGTAGAGGATGACTTCTCTAATTTGATCCAATGGGTTGATGCTGAAGAAATAAAAAAATTGTTTCATCTTTTTGCAAAGACTTTGAATCCTTACCACACCTTTTTTTTGTACATATTCTGGGAGTTGACATTTTTGGACAAAACAATGTTATTATTAAGGAGGGAGACAAATGCACAAAGATTAGGTCTAAAATTGAATTGAACACCTCTTTGGAAAAGTGCGAATTGGGGAACTTTAGAAGTTGTTGGAAGAATTCCAAGGTATAAAGGGGAATCAAGTCATTGTTTTATTGGGGAGCATATGCTTGACACACAAGGTTTATGTCCATGTTGCATGACTCTTGATAAATCATCCTACTAGGAAAAAACTAAAATAAATTGTTAAATTTAAGCTTTGGTTGATTTGGAAAAGATGTGCAAAAACACATTTTAAATACACTTGTAAAGTGACTATGCCAATTAAAAAAGATGGTGATAGAAAATTTTGTGAAGACTACCATCTTTTTAATTCATAAACAAGATGAGATTCTTTTTCTATGCCCTTAATTGATGATGTTTTAAGAAAATTTAATACCTTAGAATAATTTATGGCATTGAACCTTTAGTTAGGATTTTAGTAGATTCCCATGGCACCTAAAGGCATAAGAAAACTATTATCATCACCAAATCAAGTCTATACAAATGGTAATTTGGGTTGAAAAATGCCACAAGTATTTTTTTCTCACACCATGGCAAAAATCTTCAAGGAATGGGCCAATTAATTTTTAAAGGTTTTTGGTAATGATCTCAATATCCATAACAAGAGATGGTAAGATCACTTGTAATACATTAGGATGGTATTTTAAAAATTAAAGGAAATACATTTGAAACTAAATCTTGGTAAATGATGTGTTAGGTATAAAAACAAAAAAAAATTAGGACATGTTATGAATAAGGAAGGTTCACATTCTAATCTTAAAAGGTTACAGCAATTGAAGGTTTCCAAATCTCAAAAACAATGACTAATGTGCAAATGCTTTTGGGTTTGGTGGGATAATACAAGAAATCCATACTTGGATATGCCAAGATTGTTGGGCCTTTGTTTGAGTTAACAAAGGAAGACCACAAGTTTAGTTGGACATTGATTTGCCAAGTAGCCTTTGCTATTTTTAAAAAGAGGTTAGTTGAAGCCCCTATTTTGAAGAGACTAGATTTTAATCAATCTTTTATCTTGGATGTTAATAGTCTATCAAGGAGTGGGTCTTGTTTTGTCACAAAAATTTGGAAAGCAAAAATAGGTTATTGCATATGGCAATAAAGGATTTTCACTAATATATAAAGGAAATTTCACCCCATGGAGGGTGAATGTTATGCCTTAATTTGGGGCTTAATATATTTTGACAACATCTATAGTAGACATTTTTTCATTTAAGAACATATCACAAGCCATTGGAATGGCTTGTGATTGTTTTTAATGCTTATGGAAGGAGAGGTTGTTGGATTATGATGTTGCAAAACTTTTATTCCAAAATTATTCATCATTTTGGTGCCAAGCATGCCAACACTGATGCACTAAATAGGAATTTGGTAAGTATGTCCAAGGAAGATGAAGACTTTGGGAATAAAATTCAAGATTAAAAATGAATCCAAAGAAGCTTGTGGCAACAATCTAAATTGTACATTGTGAAGGACAAGATAAATAGGTATGTGGTAGGTGAGCTTGTCATTAACCTATTTACTTTATTGTAGGAAGTTGTAGAAGAGGTTAACATCTTTAAAAATCAAAACGGAAAAAAAAAGTGTATTTGTTGATGGAAAACCAAAAGGAAATGAAAGTTATCAAATAGGAAAGTGGAAGAATGACTCAAGAGAATGGTAATTAACTTATAATGCACAAAAATGAAGAAATGTGAAACATAAACATTTAGAAAAATGAGTTATTTATGACTTAACTCATTATAGGTATGTTGAACCTTAATTTACATCCTTCTTCTAAGATCAAAAGGGCAAAGGAGTGTGTGCTGAAGTATTATTGGCTAATGGACACATTGTATTTCTAGAATTTGGTTGTTCCCAAACTCAAGGAAAGAAACGAGGTGATTGAAAAAATGCACAATGAAATTGGGCATTTTGGAAAATCAAAGACTTTAGTTGAAGCAAAAAGGAAATTTTTTTGGTATGAAAAAATAAGATTATCAAAAAGTTGGTTAGAACTTGTGATAATGTTAAGTGGTTAAGTAATATGGTGATTTGCAATTTGAAGTTGAGAAAATGAAAACATACTTGTATACAATTTATTTTATCATATTATTTTTGATATGACAAGCCCATTGCTAGAATTTATGGAAGGAAACAAATATGTATTGGTTGCAATTGACCATTATTCACAACACACTTGCTACAACCAAGTTTTTAAAACAAGAGATCATTTGCAAGTTTAGTGTTCTTAAGCTCATCTTAATTGAAAGTGAGAATGAATGAATGAAAGAATTTGATGTAATGTATTAAAATTATGACATTACTCATCAATTTGTTAATGGGATGGTGGAACGTTTGATTTAGATGATCAAACATGTATTAACAATTTGTAATTAACTTCTAACATATAGGGATGGGATATGTATGTACCTAAGATTCTTTTGGGGTACCACCATGGCATCCAAACAAGAACAACATTTTCCATCATGGTGTTCAATCGGTGTACACCGTACTTTATTAGTAACAACAATTGAATGGGTTTTGTGATGTTTTTTATGAACATGAATTCATGGTAGAACATATGGTGTGTAAAATGCATTTTATTACAAATATTCACGTCCTAATTACTTGAAAATGTAGAATGAACATAGATGAAACAACAAAAAGTCTATGCAACTTGCAAGGGACTTAAATGCTTGTTGGGTTTTTTAATACAATATTAACATGAAAATGTACAAACTTAGGAGGAAAAGATCATTGATTAGAAATTGGGAAAGACCCTATGTTTTTGTGGGGTAAAAAGATTGAAAAGGCTTTAGAGGAACATGATGAAGGCAATAGGATTTATGTGACCAAAGATTTGAATGAAAAGCATTGGGAAAAAACCATGAGGGATTTTTAGATTTACCATTTTGTGTTTTAAGGTGGAATTTAGCAAGACATAATTTTGTTTGAGATGGAATGGTGGTTGGGCAATTTTTAGCAAGTGAGAACAAGGTTTCAAGATTATTTGGCCTAACTAGATGAAAAGACAACGGAGATGGTGAAAGGAGGAAAGTGAAAATGCTTTTAGTGGTTGGAATGATCAAGGTGCATGGAATGGATTAACAAAAGTTCCATGGAAACTAAAGAGAACATGTGCATCTTTTTAGATTTTTTTCCAAATTACATTTGGTGTGTTATTTGTTTGTAGGTGAATGCATGATGACAATGTGTTGGTGTTTTGCTTATATGTTTTCATGTGAAATCACAATCAAATGCGCCAATAGTGACAAAAGACTCAACCACAAATGGGCCCTTTGTGGTCATTTTAACTTTTTCATAGAAAGGATCTTTTTAACGATTTTTTTTGCAACATGTTTTTAAAAATATTAAAAATTCCCCCAATAAATTATAGGATTTTTGTTCATTCTTTTAAAATAAATGTGAATTGTTTAAAAGTGTAAAAATTCTACCAAATTCTATATTTCATCTTGAAAAATGATCATAATTTCAAATCATGCTAAAATATAATAATTATTTTAAGCTTTAGTTTTTTGCATGATAGCCACAACTTTGTTCATATGTCGTACACATTATGACATTTGCCAAATTACTTTTGAAATTTGAACATTTTGAATTATATTTAAAATTAAAAAAAAATTCTAATACCATAATTTTTTAATTATGAGTGTTTTTTGAATGTGGATGTTAGGCTATGATCATTTCAATTTTTTTCCCATCAAAATTTATTTATTAAAAGATTCCTTAACATAATGTTCTATAAAATTGACTTATTGATGTTAAAACTCAAAAGTCCTTTATTAAAACAAAAAGTCAATTTATTAAATTAAATAATTAAAAAAATCCTTGACACTCATATAAATTATGTAAGACAACTTTTTTTTATCAACATGACATTAAAGTGGCATTACATAAATATATGTGACAAAATTAACAATTTTTTGGTTTTGGTACATGGTTTCTAGCTCATTTGATTATGATTGCACCCTTTCAATGTTTTGTTTGTGAAGTTGGTTATGTGTTGTGTTTTGGCAATGGATTGCTTGTTGGTTTTGTTGTGTAGCTTTTTATGATGTTTGACAATGGTGGCTATCAATTTACTACTAAATTGTCGCCTATTTTTTGTTATTTAGGAAGGTGATGCACTTGGTGATGTGTTGACGATAAATGGAGATGGAAAATTGGTAGAAAACGATAGGAAGAATTAAATATCCATGAACTTTTGCATTGTGTTTTTTTGTTAAAGGAATGATTGTTGAAAAGAAAAATGTTCACAACATGCTGTCTTTTGTCACTTTAAGTCATGAGTTTTTAAGATTTCCATTGTGTTGGGGAGCTTTAGGATAGAAAGGCAAAGACATTCATGTGTATGATTAGGTTAAAGGCATGTTATGGAAATGATGAAAATCCAGGGGCCTAATTTTGGAGCTAGTCCATGATGACATTGTCATCTCAAATTCATTATATATGCTTGAGATTTTATAAGGGATTTTGGGTATTTAAAGTGATAGTGGGATTATGGATATGGGAAGTGAATGCCTATACAAATGGGTGCTTTGAGTGGGGTTTTTGCCCACTTCATGGGAATTTAAAATGGGCTACTAAAACAATTACAAGAAGAATTTTGAGAGATGCAAATATTTATAAACCTAAGGGACATCACTTATCACTTGTTAAAACTTCTAAGATTGTGGGTAATTAAAGGAGGATTTATTGTGAGAATTGGATTTGATATCAATGTTTGTTGTTGGGAAGGACACATCAATGAAAATTGTGAGTCTTGGGTTTTGTCATTCGATAATGCCATGAAAAAGATTCAATAGCTAATGAAAGTAGATCTAGAATGATTTGAACCATTAACTACATGTTGGTTTTAATACAAATGATTATATTTAGGAATTCTTTAAGTTCAAGTTATAATAAAGTTGAAACAAAATGTTGCACTGTATGTTTTCTTTTTAGTAGATTCATCATGTGTTTAAGCATGATTATTGTTTTGAATTATGTAAGGATAGGTGGTTGAGCAAATCAAATCCTCTTCCCCTTTCTTTTGGTGACAACATAACTGGGCCAAGGGATAAGAACAAAGGGACAACCTACTATTTTAAGAACCCCTCATTATTTATGAAGTTGCAACTTGGGGTAAGCCTTGATTCCCAAAATGATTTAGCACATGACTCGGTTCATACCCCACCCTTCAGGGACACACATCCACCCCCTAGCCTTATCAATAGTTTGGTGTTTCCCATACAAATGCAAGACATTAAGTTAACAATGAGTTCTTGTTGTAGATAATGCAATTTTAATTTTTTAATTTTTTTATTTTTTTGGGCCCTTTGGGTGCATTTTGGTTAAAATGAACCAAACACTACATAATAAATTCCTTATTTTAAAAAATTTAATTTCTAAACTAAATTTGTGCTGAATTTTGTGAATGAACAATGCTGTTTTTAATATGTTATGAGAACATTTGAAAAAGTTTGAAATGAATCTCATGAGTATGAAATATCAAAAAGCATGTTTAAATGTGTGTAAAGTATCATTTGCTTCATTACTTAATGGACTCCTTGAAGATCTTCAAATTTGTTTCAATAACATATTTGTGGGAATTTTTTTAAATACACCATTACACAATAATATAATATAATATCTTCTAAGGTCATAAATATTTTTTAAAATTTAAAGTTGACATGTAAATTCTGATTTCAAAAATATTTTCTTTAAATGACCAATCATATTTGACCATGTCACTTTATTACAATACCCACTCCTTATACAGGTTGGTCAAGTGGGCATTTTTGGTTTGTTTTAATTAAAATACACCTCTTTGTCCAATCCATCTTTGTGAGGAAAAGATGGATGATACCTAGACACAAATTTTGTGTCTAGGTAGCTCAAAGATTTGTCTGGTCATCACCATGCACATCTTGTTGGGCAATTGGGTAGCTAGGGAAAAAAGAAGAAGCCAATGCTTTTGTGATATTTGCAATAAGGACCTATTGCTCATTTAACATCCTCATGCAAATGAACCCATGGTATTACTGTGCCATTTGAGCTTTGCACAAAGGAAGTTAGTGTTTGCATTCATGATTTGGCATTGGCATTTCAATGAATGTTTGTGAGTTTCTCACTTCTCAGTCTCCAACAAGAAGAACTCTCATTAGGTGTAGTAATATTTGGGCCCCCTTAACACTACAGATTAAACAGCTCATGACCATTGAAATAAAATGACCTTGATTGAAAGAAAAGGTTTGCCAAGGTACAAGTTCACTTTACACCAAGGTTGAATGTCTACAGAACCAAAACAATGTGAATCGTAAGTGGTTGAATATGAATAACGTTTCATGGTGTAACAGACTTCACAAATAGGTTTGCTTAGTGCAAAGTTTATTATATCATGATTCCAAAAAGCCATGATTGGTCAGAAAAAAAAATTAAACGATTTTTATTCAAAAAATCAGTAAAATTTAAAGAAAAAAACAGGAAAACATTGGTGACTGCCCTTAAAATTTTTACACCCTAATTTACCCTAGATTGACCTAATCCAAATCCAAATCCAAATTATCAAGCCGTAAGACCCTTTGCGACTTTCCCCATCCCCATGGCTTGCAATTCTTTCACATTTGGGGAACAAGGTATGGGCTCAACACTAGATTTCTATACATGGTTTTTAGTCTGTAGCCAAAAATATAGAAAGATGATAAAGTTTTGTACTTCATATATGGTTTATAGCCAGATTTGGCTAAATCTTCCTATGGATGATCGCCACTTTGGCTTAAAAACAGAATTTCCTTAAATAATACCGGTCACCATAATGTATAGAGAGGGCATTAAAACAATACTAAAACCTAAAATCTAGTAACACGAATTCCATCTGAAGTCGTCCTTTCATTCAGTCAGGCTCCCCTTAATCAACCGGCGCTCTCTCCAATAAATCTGGCAAGTTTTGGAGCTGAGAATCAGGTCCAGAGAATTCCGGACTTCACACAAACTGGCAACATTCAACTACCGCCAAGTGCATAAGTGTGTGACCACACTGACCATGTCTTCCAGCGTCAGTGGAAATTCGAATCTACTAAAGAGATGCATGTAAGTTATTACTCAGTGCTCAACTATGTACTCAGTGAACTGTTCATAATTCTACCTGCAACTACAAAGATGCTTGGACCTATGATGGATGGTAAGTGGTCAGGAAACAGTTTTCTGTTGAGTTCCAGTCCCCTATTAGCTAACCATGGTGGTTGGGTTGCTCTGTTTTACTACCTACTTATTAACAACCCACAAGCAGGTTGTTAGTAGATAGGTAGTAAAAACAGCCCTTTCCTATGTATAATCCATCTACTTATGTGGTTAAACCTATTTTCCGACATATATCTATCTATCTATATATATGAACTGCTACTCCTTATTACAAAATGTGTTATCAAGATGAAATCAAATATTTACTCAGTTGAGGTTCTTTCACAACTGAGTAGTTGTAATGGGCATCATCCAGTGGATGCTGTGCTGGTGAGTACTGGTGGGTGCTGGTTTACTCTGGCCCATTCAATCAATCAATGAACCATCTGAAGTTCCTATTGCAGGTAATTGGAGCTCCTTGCTTTTGAACAACCAGGCCAGTAAAGTACTCTCTCTTTTTGCAAAGTGAACGACATAATTTACTTAGAAATGACACTGTTCACTCGGACTGCAAACTCAGAAGGGAGTGCAGAACAGATTGACTTAAAACAGACAAAGTGCCTAACTGAGCAAAGGGTTCCAACAAATAGAACATGCTTCACAGCTTTGATTTCACCTGGGCTGTGGGTGGTCTCTTTTGTACTAGAACTGACTTTACATCAGTGTTTTTTTTTTCAAAAAGAAATTTTGTTTGTAGCCAAGGTGGCATAAAAAAAAGTGGTGACCATCTTTGGGAAGACTTAGCCACATCTGGCTTAAACCATATATGACATACAAATCTTTAATCATTCTTCTATAATTTGGCTACACACTAAAAACCAAGTATAAAAAATCTGACGATTTTTTACTACCTTTAACTTAATTCAGCTGCCAGCCACTAGTTGATGCTGACAGAGAGATCAACTGGAAACAAATTCAACTGCCCTTCCACTATAAGAGCATAACATTTTGCCACGACCCAAGTCCAGATTCTCAACCAATAGTGTACCGGTTTGGCCATCAACAGTGAAAACAGTACCAGCTTGGTCCCCATACACATCACCGCTATAAACTTGCATTGTATTCAACCAGACATTCAGTTATCTGGGACTCAGGACGTGCCCTGGAGAGGGATGAAGCTGCCCATAAGGGAGTCCAAGTCCAATAGGGGTCCAAAAATTAGGTAGGTATTAAAATTTTACGTTAATGTGCCTTGGGTGCTGCACTCAGGACCAAACTAGTTTGAGCTCCTCCTAGGTGGATGTGCTCCCACTAGTTCAGAGGTGCTCAAACTAGTTTGGTCCCAACTCTGATGCCCAAGGCAAATCTTGAGGTAGGCAGCCCTCCTCCATTTGCCAACACACTTTCAATAGTATCACATTCAATCATTTGATCATCTTCTCTTCAGACAAGGCCCAATGATAGGAATATTTGAATGGACCCTAAGAAAAGGCATCAGATTCAGAGTAAAAATTCCATGAAATTATACCATTTTGCACTTGGTTAACACAGATTCACTATGCAAACCACTAGTCCTTGGACATTTGGAGAGGTACCATTGTAGCAAAAAATGATTTTCCTTAATAGTATGTGAGGGCCTGACTATCCAACTAGAAGGGAAAAAGTTCTAGAATTTGGCATTAGTTGTGTATCACTATCCTCAGTTGTTATGTAAGACATGAGACTACGCAAATTCAAAACTTGTGCAGGGCAAGGATCCACTTCATCTATGTCCCACCTGCAAAACCCAAGCCCAAGGATGATGGATTATGCAACACAACACCCACCATCAATGGGAATCCTATTATGACTGAGTTGTGTTTTAGAACTCAGCTACCAAAGTCTCCACCTAGGTCTTGGTACCATGTCATGTAAACCCTACAACTTCCCATTTCCCCTACCTAGGTAACAGTATCATATATAAGTATGTAGGGAATATAAGAGGTTACTATGTAAGTAGGCATCAAGACAAGGCACTTGGTGGCTACTAGATAGGTAGATGCATATGGTTGATAGGCAGCACTAAGCTTACCATCCTGCTTTAGCAATGGGACAGGAATATGGAGAAAAAAGTGTTTACTGTCCACACACCACCTGTCCTGCATGCTGTAGAGCAAGTGCTTGTTCGCCTTGACCAAGAATGATCAACAATAATAGGGTAATTACGTCTATAATCAAACAATATCTTGCCATTCAACACTTATTTTATTTTCTTGGTTTCTTGTTTCTATTTTTTTGAGAGATCTTCATGCTCATGGGTGTGCCAAGTGAAGGTTTACAAAATATCTTTGACTTCTAAAAATAAGGGAGCAACATTGTTTTGTCCAAAGAAAAAATAAATTAAATCTTTCTATTTTTAAATTTTATATCTTCCTCATTTTTTGTCCATTTTAATGATTTATAGAGTTGTGTGTGTCAACTAAAACTTTACAAAAACCTCTTTGAACTCCATACATAATAAAACAATGTTCAAAGATCTTAAACACCAAAACATAAATTGTTTTAACTATTTTATCATCAAACACTTACCCCTTTCACTTTTAAAAGATGTATCTTGTTCATTTCTTGATAGATTTGAAAAAAAAAATTGATGTTGAATGTGCCAAGAGAAGCTTACAACATCTCTTTGAGCTCCAAGGGCAATAGAGGGATATTCATGAATTCAAGCTTCCTTGATATGCTATGTGTTCAGTCATAGGCTTGGTTATCTTAAGTACCCCCAAGTTATAATGGGGGTATTAACCAATGTTGGAAATAATGACCAACAATTTTGGAAATTGGAATTTCATGCAACCAATGAGAAGGTTCAACATGCATTTGATGAGCTTAGTTTTTTTCTTTTGAATTTTGAGCGGGGAGGGGGAATGATTTTGTTTTCTTATTTGTTCCCAATGTGCTCCCATTGAGTCCCCAAGGAATTTCCATCAAGTTCCCAAAGGATGGGTTTTCTGAAATGTTCGCATTTCAATTTTATCCCATATTATTTAGTCACAATTCAATTTCCATGTATATAAAATGTAAGGGGTGCCAAAGGGAAGCAATTCTATGATCTTATTTTGGGAAGTGAAGCATTTTTAGGTTTCTATGTTGGGGGGCATGCCCACTATTTCAGAAAAATTTGTGATGGGCCAATCAACTTGGCTTAACATTTTCATTATAAACTATGGGTATTTATTGGGGATGAAGGTGAATAAGTATTTCAAAGGATGACTAGGGAATAATGGTATGATGTCGCTATCAACATTTTTTTAAAGTTTGTGAAATTTTGAACATGTGGCTTCTATTAAGTTAAAATTTGTGCATATTTGGCAATATTCAAATGTTCAAAAATGCAATTTATGGTGATTTAAAGGTTTAATAAATTAAAAATTGGCTATGTGCAAAAGAAACATTTCATAAAAAGTTGGTGAAATGTCTAATGTTATAGTAGCAAAATTTGGCATTAATTAGAAAATGAAAATAGAACATATGGTTACATAACCTTTTACCCATGCTACTAATTGGTGATGCACCTAATTTGGCCATAAAAATCTCTCAGACATAATTATTATGTGACCAATGTTGCATGCACAATAATGGCCTTGAGGCTTGGTCATTGTTAAGTGATTTTATCACAATCAAAGTCAAGACCACATAAGACTCTGGATATTGAGACACCCATAAACAACATTAGCATACACATTAATAATTACACACAAAACACACACACATGTACAATAGAAACACATATACTGATAGAGAATCAAAACATAGACAAAAAATGAATGAATAAAAAAAAAATGGATAGACTCCAAACTTTAGAAATATTGGAAGTTGGTAGACAAAGAATTGAAGGAAAACATAGAGAGACAATGGGCATTAGACATAAAAATAATCAAAAGAAATTAGATATTAAACACTAGACTTTAAAGGACCAAGGTAGACATTGGTGATTTTACAGTGGATTACCACAAGAGATTAGATAAAGTATGAAAAGAACTTAGAAAATTAAAAAAAATTAAAACTTAAAAGTTCACATAACTTAGAACTTAGAACTTAAAAATAAATAAATAAATAAAGGTAGATAGAAGAAGACATAAACAACTAGTAACACACATAAAGAGAGTCTAAATATAGGCATACAAAAGAAAATAGAGTCATAAGCAAACATTGGACAAAGGTAAAAGCAAAAAAACAAAAATAGAAATAAATAAAAGTTGGTAGAAGCAACGAGAGGTAACACAAAAGTAAACAAATGTATAAAGGCAAACATAGAATCAAGGGGAAAAAAAAAAAGATAATATTTGTTACAACTTTAGCTTTGGGCTTATCACCAAGGCAAAAAGCTTGTAAAGGTGTGGGCCAAAAGTGAAGTTCGGGAGACACATTTCATACTCCCAATAGTGTATGAGGGTGTGAAGGAATGAACTCACACACTCCCAAGTGGGCTCCCACTTTGGGAGTTGGAATCTTAATGGACTTTTGAATCTTCAGAGGACGATTGCAAGGGTCAAAACTCATTAGATCGAAAAGTTTCTTACACCATTAGAAAGTTGTTGGAACGTAGATGTCTAAAATGGGCTCGCATGACCCATTTGGGTGATTAAAACATAAGTTATGGCCAAAAGAAGGGTCGAAAGGCAAACTGCCAATTTGACTCCCGACCACTAAAAGTCGGGAATCTCCATGATTTACTTATGTGCAGGTGGCATGTCACATACCATTGAAAAGTTGATTTACTTGCATGTAGGTGGCATGTCAAATATCGTTGAAAAGCTTTTGACGAGAACTACAACTTTGCTTTAAACTCCATCTCAATCAGAAGTTTGCGCAAAAAGTTATGGGCCTCCAAAGTTGCCAAAGTCCCAATTTCAGGAATTTCAGGATTCCCAACTTGGGAGTCCCAAGACAAAATGACATTTAAGTGCCGGCCCCGTGGCCAGGCAAAGAGAATACTATAAGGGGGAAGGTGATGGCTTCCCCCAAGTGTAGGCCGTGGTGAATCTTATGAGTCCATGTTTGCTTGTGGCTCGTCTGTGCACAAAAATTGTTCCAACTACGCACTAACCAACTTGTTGTTTGGTTTGTGTAGGTTCATGTGAACAATTGACCCGCTTGTCATTCGTCCTAATCTCCATCTTGGAACTCTAGCACGCCCCTCTACCCCCAAAATGTTACGAGCCAGGGAACGTGCCCTAACTCCTTATACTTTTGTTATTTTCACCTTTGGATTCACAGTTGAATATGTTAAAGAGTTTGAGGGTGTGTTAGTGTTTGACATTAAACAAATACTCAAAAGCAAAATTGACAATGGATACACACACAAAAAAATATATTAAACAACCATCACAATTCTTGAATCTTAACTTCTAAGTGACAAAATGACTTAGCTTCAACCATAACTAGATGTCATCATTGAGAATGGCCCACTGATGATGGGATTAGAACAATAAACCCCACCCAAATCCTAGTATAAGAATTTAAACCAATGTTTGCCTACGTTTCTATTCCTTCCAAGCTTCAAAACACGTGTCATATGGGAAAGTATTCAAAAATATTCATATCAAAAGTTTAAGAATACATTCCCACAACAATATTCAAGTGTTCATTGAAGTAGTTCCTCAATTTAAATTTCATGAAAAAAAAAATGGAATATGTTTGTTCGTCTTCCATTGAACTTAATACTTGTACTACCGCATTGATTTCCACCAATTTGAAAATCTCAAGGAAATAATGCCATAAAATGCAAAAAGCCTCCAAAGTTTGCCAAATTCAAGTTAAGGGATTAATATGAAATGGTGCCTCCATAACAGCAATAGCATTAGATTACATAATGATCTAAAAAATACTAAACTGCATGTCAAGAACACTTGCAAATGGAATTGTTGAGCAAACTTAATTATAGCGAGAGGTGAACTTGCCTATGAAGTTTTCGTAGGTTCCAACAACTTTTCAAAACAATAATGTGTTTTAATCAAAATTAAATGTTGATTAAAATTATCTTCAACATCACCTTGAAGCCAATATTGCAGATAACAAATGCCCATAACATCCATTAAATGAAATGTTGGAAACCTTGTAGTTAGTTCACAAGTGAATGCTTCTACTAGAGCTACAAAATAAAAAACAAACAAAAGACCAAAAAAATAGTAAGACCAAACTCCAGTCAAAAGATAAATAAGCAAACAACACAAAAACTTAAAAACACAAGGAGAATGGCAAAATAAATCTTAACATGATGATTTTGCATCCCCCACTAGATTAGTGAAGACATCTTAGGTCACCTGAACCTTCTCACCAATGGCACTTATACATGTGTAATTTGATGAATCAAAAGTTAAATACTTACCACTAGGGGTATTGAAGTATAGTGAACTGATCTTCCATTTTAGATGCACATTGTTATGATTTCAAGCAATCAAACCTTGGAAGTTTTTGAAAATATCATAAACATATTTTGTTGTTGGATCCACATAATAAAAATAGAGTTAACCCTAAGGCAAATCTTTATGGCAACAACATAATTGTATACAAAAACATCTCTCTTCTATGTAAACTCGATCAATGCATGGATAATTTCTAACATGGGTAGCAAACAAGAAAGATAGATGAGAAGGTTTACATCACAAAAAAACTCAAAATTCACTTTGGTAGACATGATTGATGAATTGCATTGAGCCATATTTGCCAATAATGGCATATACATTACCATCACCTTTTTGGTTAAACTAAACATGCTGATCCAACATGTTTTGACATTCCACAAAATTTTCTTCTCTTTCCCCTTCATTAATTTTGCCAACTTCAAAAACTTAGGAAGCCTTTTTGGGTTATGAAAGAAAAAAGAATACAAGGACTACAATAAATCTTATATAGATTTCATAATAGGGATTTGAGACCAAGTTTGCATAGTTAGATTGGTGTGATGCACCATGCAATGAATGCCTTCCAAATGGGGGGAATACTTATTTTGCATTTGGCAAGTAACACCATTGCACACCCTTGAAAAACATTCACTCCATAAGCCCAAAAGGAAATTAGTTTTGCAACAATATTTGCATAAAAAAGACCACCATGTTCTTTCAAAGCACCCATAATAACCTTAGTTAGATTATCTGCACCCTTCCTTTAATAAGCTGTTCAAAAGAAATTAGTACAATTATGTGACACTAATCTTGAACAACATAGGAATGGATAGAAATCCACGATTGGTTATCAATCATGGTTACCTCATCACAAGATAATGCAAGGTACTTTGAACTTGTAATAACTTCGTTTACCCTCTTGATGATTTGCTTATGTATACATTCAACCATAACACATCTTATTTAATCATTCTAATGATGTTTTGGCAACAAGGGGACATTTAGGAAAGAAAAGAGAGACTTCAAAGCCTCAAATTCAAACATGAACCAACTAGGTTGTAATGAATGTAGAATTGTAACAAACTGTTGCCGCTTCTTACCCCATTCCTTTTTAACCCGTTGTTGAACTTGTTGAACAGTTGTGAGGTGGTTTTTCTTTCAATAAGCAACCTCATTTTTTGCATGGTTGTAGTTCTTATTGACATGCCATTTTCCTTATTCCTTGCCCAAATGCGACATTTCTCGAATAACATTTGTTTTTCCTGCATTTTTTTCAATAGTGTTAGTTTTCAGCCTTAGGATCACATCTTTACCTTTCACAAATGAACATACTAGGCATTTCACATGGTGAACGTCTTTAATTTCACTTCTCAACATCTCTACCCATGGGAATTTAGTAGCCCTCACATCTCGACACTTTTGTGATATGTCATAATTCTTTTTAGGTTTCTTAGGAAAGGACAATTTTGATTCTTCTTCCTCTGTAATGACATGGATCGCTAAGAAATTTGCCACAAAGGTAGCATAAGTGGGCATCCACTAAGACAAATAAACTACATAGTAGGATTATCCATTTTTTTTTTATTGAAATCAGAATTTGATTCAATCTTGCTGCCATTTGAACTTATTACAGAAAATGGAATTGGTTTAAGTTTAGGAGGGATCACAAGAGCATAATTATCCTCAGGGTTCTTGTTGGATTTGAAAAAGTCAAACATCATAATTTTTTTTGTGTCCTTTCAAATGCCATATAAACCTTTCAAATTTTTAAATGCATACAAAAAATAAAAGAAAAAGGAGGTTGAAAAACACAAACAGAGAAAGTTTGTGAGCCACTTCTATGCATCAATTGTTAATCCATGTGCATTGTGAAACTCTAAGTTCCAAATTTTTGTCAAAAGCAAAACATGTTGTCAAATTACAAGAAAACCATTATTCTCACACCTCCTAGTTATTTGCCTTCTTATGGGTTGTGCAAAATGGACAATGCATAAGTATGGGAAGAAACATGACAAATATACAAGTTTCGTTTATATATGGATTATGCACAATCCTAATTATTAAATTGTTTAAACCCTAAACCAAAAATCTACCAAAACCCTAAAGCAAGCATGTGATGCAGTGTGCATTAAGTTTTGACAAAAAAAAACCTTGAATAGAGTTCAATGAAGAAAACAGCTAGGATTTGGATTATGCAAGATTCTTTTATCTAGATTTTAAACCATAAACCTAAAACCTACCAAACCCTAAACCTTTCTAAACCTCAAGTAAGCACTAACCAAGAATAGAACTATTTCACTAACCAAGAATAGAACTATTTCACTAACCAAGAACAAAACTCAAACAACCAAGAATATAATTGTCTCACTAACCAAGAACAAAACTATTTCACTAATGGGTGAAAGCACAATATGAAGGGGCCACTTTGGGCACTTTCATGACCTGTATGTAATGTATATTTTTACAAAATGTGTTGCATTTAATTTTGGGTTTCAATTTTACTAATGGGTGAAAGCACAATATGAGGGGGCCACTTTGGGCACTTTCATGACCTGTAATGTATATTTTTACAAAATATGTTGCATTTAATTTTGGGTTTCAATTTTAGTGTTTGGGCTCGTTATTTTGATTTTCACAAAGTTAATGATATGTAATATTATTTGAAAAAAAGAAATGAATTTAAAAAAATTAAATTCAAGGAATAATGGGTATATTTACGGTATATGTGGTATAATAGAACACATGTTTATGTTTTTGGACTGCACTAGGTTTGGGTTTGAATCAATCAACCAGAAAATGTTTGAAATGAAAATTTAAAAAATGACCCACCTCACATATCTTGTCATCTTCCATTTGAAAATGATAGTTTGTCAAAATGTTAATTTACCACATACTTATAATCATTGCCCCCAAAAACACTCGTTTGTGATATGATAGTTATTAAACTCTTCATGTGGCTCATATGGAATCATAATGTTTAATAGGTTCTACAAATTTCATACAAACAAAACATTATTTCGATTATTTTTTAGTGCATTGTGATGTATAATTTTTGGCACAAATATATTTTAACATCACATCATATTAGATTAAAAAGTGAATAGAGCTGGAATAAAGCTTCAACAAAGCTTCAATAAAAAACATAGCTTTTGAATGAGCTTGAATATACAAAGCTTGTAACCTTAAAGCTAGCATGTGCCACAATATGTTACAAAAATGAAATCAACCTCCCAAGAGCAAGTAAAGGACAAAATTTAATGAAGAAGTCTTGCATTAACCAATGTGTAGTAATGATGTCCATGAGGTTCACTTGAAGGCCAACACTACCATGCATATGTAGCAAGAAACATTGTTGAACAAGTTACAACACTTAGCACCTCCATGAACTTTTTGCACGTGAACTTGTAACAATTCAGTGGGCAATGGTCAACACTATGAACTCTATGCACATGAATAGCAACAACTTGGTGGGTAATGGGCATTAAGAGGTGTGGTAGATGATTCTCTAACACCGTCACCTCCACTTCACCTTCAAACAACATTGATTCTTGAACAATGTGCACCTTTGTGACTCTAGCAACAAACCAAGTTCCAACCAAACTTGACAACTTATAACTTACTACACACCTTGAAAACCTAGATCCCTATTATTTTCCTAAAATCCCAAGTTCCCAACCCTTTAAACTTTGGGCTCTGGAGCCCACTAGAAACATTCATGAGCCACAACAAGATGATGAAGTGAGAATTGGTGAAAGCAAAACAAGAATCAACAAAAGCAAAATGGAAAGCGACAAAAGTTTCCAGGTCACAACAATGAATGTACTCAGTGCTCCTGGTGTTCAAATCAACTACCTTAGTGCTTTGTGTAACATAATAGTGTGGACTATTTAGAATCTAGACCTAAGGTTGTTGGCAATAACCCTAAATCTAACAGTGATATTCATGGTGATAGCCCTAGATCTAATGGTGATATTCATGGTGATAACCCTAAATCTAACGATGATTGTCTAGCGATTAACCTAGATCCAACGACATCCACTAGTGTTAATTTGGTGATAGGGATACCCAAGGACCTAATTACAATAGGTGAGAGGCCTTATGGGGAATACATGAAATGGTAAGCGGTCTTTAAGCTTCTACTGCAATATGGCAATTTTCATTTATTTAAAAAAAAAATTCAATGAATTTTGTAAGCCTTTTTTCTCTAATGTTTTCTATCAATATTTTTCTAATAAAAAAAAATTGGTTGGTATGTCTTTGACCCATACTAGGGGAAAACAAATACCTATGAAAGTAATATTATGTTGTGTCTAAATCAACCATTTTTGTGATATCCATGCGATTGTCTTCTGTGGCACTTTAATAAAAATGACTTATAATCACATAAACGATTACAAAATGATTTTCAATTGCATATGCAACTTATACTTGTGATTGATGTCAAGTTGGATGAAAATGAAGATGAAGAATACATTAATATTATTATTTTTTAGTAACATCCCAAAATATATGAAAATGCAATTGCTTCTATGACTTGGAAGGTGGTTCATAGACCATTGGACACCACATGGCATCTTTTCAACTTGATTTGCAATTATAAATCCTAACTCCAAATGCACATGTAATTAACTGTGAAAAAATAAAGTTGGCCAATGAAATTGTTGAATTTAGTGGTCTAGTTGTTTTCCCTTAACTATTTTCAATGAACTAACAATTAAATGTGTAATAAAATTTTGTAAGTCTATGAAAATTTTAAAGGACCCATGGCAATTAATGGTAGATATAAGGTTAGATAGTAGGTAATATGTATGTGGGTAAGTAGTAGATATTTTATCATTATGATAAATCATGTTGTTTTGAATTAACTAATTAATTAGGTAGGTTAGGTAATTAATAAATTATTAAGTTGCAAGTTGTAAGGTAATTAGTAAAACACAATATGTATGTGGGTTAAGTTATAGGTGTTCTATCATTTTGATATGTGATAATTAGGCTATGTAATTTATTTATTAAATAGGTTAATGTTTAGGTAGTAGGTGTAATTATTAATTAGGTAGGCAATGTAACTTATTTATAGAATTGGCTAGGTAATAGGAATTATATATGACCCATTTATAAAAATAATATAGTGAATGAGTTATATATATCATCCATTTAAATTACGTTTTATTGGTACAACTATGATCTATTATAAGTAAAATTTTATGATATAATTTCTTAAATCAAATAAAGGTTTGAGATGTGAAAAGACATAATTTGTTTTTACATAAATTTTTTATCATAATTTTAAATAAAACTTAAGATATTATATGTGTAAACATAATAAAATTCATAGCTCCATAAAATCAATTAAGTATATGGCATTAATTAATATTTAGAAATGATTATTTAGATTATTTTTACATCAGAAATATTATGGATAATTTAAAATATTTTATTACATTTCTATTATTATTTATTTATGATCCATTTATAAATACTATATGTGAATAAATTATACATCACACATTTAAATTAAATTTTATTGATAAAATTATGATATATCAAAAGAAAAATTGCATAATATAATTCTTAAAATCAAATGAAGGTTTAAGATATGATATATATATATATAATTTATTATAAATCATGTGATTGATTTTATTTTTTCCATGGAATGGTCATTGAAATTATATTTAGTAACTAAATTCAAATTTTTTTGTTTCAAATTAATTTATATTTTAAAGAGGAAGACATATATTTGGGTACATTATTGAAAAAAATTTAACTTTAAACTTTAATCTTGTCATTTGGACAAAACCTTAATAATATATCAAAGATAAAAAATTATGTTTGTGTAATATTTTAAATGAAGTACAATAAATAAAATGCACATTACATTTTTGGCACAACAAGTGGTGTGGTTTGGTGGTAAAGGGGTTGATCTCTATCCTTGGGGTTCAAGGATCAATTCCCACCTAGAACATGGGTTTTGGGGTTCAAGGATCAATTCCCACCCAAAACATGGGTTGTGGTCAACAATGGGTTGTTGATAAATATTTTGTACCTAGTTGGCATACTAGGTAAACTTAAATAGGCATAATAGGTGGCTTGCATAGCTACCTAGACCATGTTGGGTTAGTTAGGCTATTCCCCCTTCCTATGAACCTTGGTACATGTATTTTAAAAAAAGTTCAAGCCTATGGGCCTATGAAAGTTAATTTTCAATTGAGTCCCCACTAGCACATAAATAAGTAATTTACACAACTAAATTTCCACATCACACCCGCACAACATACAAACCACTTGAAGAATACAAAAAATGAAATTTACATGTTTTTATAATACAATTACCTAGGTGCTTAAATTTTGGCTTTAATATTAGTTACACACAATGAGGAGTTCATCACACATATCTAAAAAATTTGCTTCATAAAAATTGCTCACCAAAAATCATAAATGTTTGCTCTTGTGAACACTTCCATAATCAAAATGACATAAAAGTTTATTGTGACATAAATTCATTACATGAAAGGCTTATCCCAAAGTTTAACATCAAGTAATAGCATGAAATAAAAAAAGGAGAAATGAGCTCAAAATTCCAACCACAACCTTTAAATGCTTGTAGGGAAAAATGAATGAATTATCAATCCCATTCATTTACTTTTATGAAACATTATCATTCATTATTTTCAAAGTATTATGCCACATATCATCCTTCAAAAACTATCATCTTCCTTATGAATAAATCATTACATTATTTGGAATCATCTTCCTTAAAATTTAGTCAAGTTCACATAATTTACTTTCAATTATGTCTAACTCAAAACAATTAACCAAGTTATTCATGAGTTTAAACCTATATGTCCTTAATCAAAGATTCTCAAGGTAGGGCTCATGGGTGTATTATTTATTTTCATATTTGCCCATGGGACATCATATTATTATTATTTACAACTTTTACAATTTCCTTGTGTGTTCCCAAACATGTTTTTAATATGTCCTCAAATTTTATCTAATATCCTTTGCCTTAAGTTCTACTCTTGTAACTTATATAGACAACCAAAAGGAGGAGATTACAACATTTATTTATTTTGTGAGTGTTCAAAGCTTGATTAATTTTTTGGGCACTAGGTCAACCAAAGGAAAAAACTACCCATCATGAATGGAAAAAAATTGGAATTTGGGAATTCCCACCGTTAATTAATACAAGTCACAATGTATACCAATATGTCCCGTTTCTATTGTGATTTTAACCTTAGGCTTATGACCAAAACAGACACAAGGCAAAAAAAAAAAGAGTTAGGAATAAACCTCGGGAAGAAAGAGGCCTAAATACATTAGGGGAGTGAAAAGGAAACATTCTTCAGACTTTTGTGATGAATTTTTGCTTTGGGAATTTGGAATATCCCAAATCATTGGGTCAAATTTGCAAGGGTAAACTTGTTCCAAATCAAGAGTTTTGTATATCATAAAAAATTCAAAATGTAAATATAAAAAAATAAACTTACATTTTTCATTTGGAGATGTGAAGTAAACATTATAGCCCAAAACAAAGTTGGGAGTCAAATTAATAGTTTGACTCCCAACCATTAAAACTTAAGAAAAATAATGGAAGGATGATGGAAGGATGTGATATGGAATTGGAAAGGTCTCATTGATTGTGAAAACTTTCTATTTGGAAGCTCATAAATTAAAGTTTATATGAAAAAAATATGAGCCTACAAAGTTATGGGATTCATAACTTGAGAATTTTAGGACTCCCATTTGCGAGGAATTCTAGGTACAAAAATAATTTCAATGTGTATCTTATGAAGAGGTCCAAGGGTGTACTATAGGGAAGAGGACTTGGACGTTTTCCCAAATATTATAGGCTATGTGGATGTGTTGAGTTCAAAGCAAGTTTATGACCCAAAATTGACTTCGTTTTCACTACTTGTTTGCATTGTTTAACTTGTGGATGTGACTTGTTTATGAACTTGTCACTCTGTCTTAATCCTCACATGCCCTTCATTCCTTAAAGTGAAAAATTAAGGAACATGCCCCCAAGTTCTTTCTACCTTCCATTCAAACATTCATCTTTCAAGCCTTGGGAAGAATTTAAAGGTGTCTCACTTTTGTTCATTAGCCTAGGTCCAAAATGATATCGATTCACCATAATTTTCATGTGGCCAAATGAAATGCTTGATGTGCAATACAAAGGGTCTAGTAATTTTCTCAATGTGTTGCCAAAGTTGTTTGAATGAAATTCCCAAAATGTTTCCCAAGATGCTCTTAATAGCACCACACTTTAGTCCCATATGTTTTATTAAAATTTAATTTTCATGTATTTAAATTATTTAATTTGAGTTGGGGAAAACCCTAGGAAGAATAATTGTATTAAAAATTGTTTTTAAAAAATCAAAATAAAATGAGAGTCACTTCTAAAATTATATAATTAATAGAGAGAGGGGGTAAGAAAAAACTTACCATTTAATGAAACTACTTTAAGGACAAGTCATAGCACCATCTAATAGTAAGCCCATTGTGCGAACAAAGGGCAAAGTGAGTGCCCCATGGCTTGTCAAAATATTGAAAAAAATAATCATGAGCAAAAGGGGTCCTTTTAGTATTTTGAAGCTTGGATTGCCAAGATAACCGAGTGTAATTGACAGCACTTGTCCAAATGAATTGTTTTACTTGGTGAATGTGTGCCCGGACAATAGGTCACCGAGCTAGTGTGAACATGGCCTGTTGGTTGAGTTGATTTTGTAGTCGTCAGTATTTTTGGTTGCGCAGATCTCTCCATTACTAATGCAAAGAATGCATGGTGGATGCGTCTGGATATGCTGTGAAATCGGATTGCACGCAAGTGAAGCAATGCGGATTATGACGGAGTGGAGCTGCATTGATGAGCGGGAGTGGATGGAGCGCCGAACGGAGGGTAAGGAGCAAGGAGCGAAGGCAAAAGGGGGACGGGAGGAAGAGGCGGTAGAGCAGACAATTTTTAGAGACTTAGCAGGCTATGGTGTGAGGAGGACAGTTCATGGTTGATGAGCATAGAGATGCACAAATAGAAAAAAAGAAATTTTTTGCTCTAGCTAGTTGTTGAATTTTTCCGTTGCACCAACGATTTAGTTGGAGAGTTAACTATGACTTGTAGGATCAGCTGAGAAGCATCGGAGACGAGGTGTGTTTATCTTTTGATATATGCCTTGCAGCAAGGATGTCTGTACCCTGGACCTTTTATGAATGAAAGTATAAGCTCGGATTTGATGATCATAATCTGCTGGTTTTGCACAAGTGCAAGTGATGTCTGAGTGAAGTGATCAGCAGCAATAGGCAGCAGAGTTTTGGATGAATCAGAAGGAAAGATCAGAACATGTTTATTAGTTTTAGGATCGCACAAGAACTAAGTTTCGTGTAGGGACGTCAGATCATCCGTGTGTTGTAGGGTCATTACACCCTCTCTTTTGGTATTAGAGCAGGCTTCGATTTGTCAGTTTCGGTAGAACTTGTGGATGTCTAGCGAATGATGATAATTGAAGCATCATGTCTACGCCTAGTGCAGATGGGATCGGAGTAGAAGAATTAACACAGGAGGTCCATGAACAACAAATAGTTAATAGGTTTGATTATCTAAGTATTCGAGGGGGACCACAGAGAGGAGCGGTGGTCCTGCATTTGCTGGGTTTTGGAGTGGTGACGATTGTAGGTATAGATCCAGAGGAAGCTCGAGTCGGAGACATAGCAGTAGAAGTAGCACACAATGGTTTCTATACGCGCACTGAGGTTTGGTTGAAAGTGAGAGATGGAGCGAGGGGATGGGAGTCAATCTCAGAGCTATAGACGCAGTACTATTACACCTCGTACCTTGTGTAAAGTAATGCCTTTGTTTGCCGAAAGGCAACGTAGTGTGCCTAGATTAGGAAACATTTGGGTTCCTAAGTCTGCTGTATCACCTAACCATTTCACCAGATTCTATATTCCTGGTGTGGAAGATTTGTTCCAAATTAGAGATCATCTTGTTAGGATGGAGCACGGTGGATCGAGGGCTCGCATTATTAGTTGGAGAATATGGCGCGATTCGGAAGGAAAGTGGCAGTTCCAACAAGAATCCACAGATGAGCAGAGTTTTTCCATTCTTCCATCTAATTTTGCACCTTTGAGACCAATAACAGAAGGAGATCAGTCTGAATTTGCAGATTGAATCGTATGACATTTGTTATGTTCATGGTCCAAAACGAGCAAAGTAAACTGTAAAGCTATTCAGTACTCTGGTCGTCGATAGTTGCCTAAGAATCGAGTATATAATAGAAAGTGTTACAATTTTGGTGTGAAATTGAACGTTTGCAAGATGACCAGTCCCCAGGGGATGGATGAATTGTTCTGGGGAAGAGACCATGAAGAAGTCAATGACTGGGCGGAGAGGCTCACCATGGCGGTTGAGGTGCGCAATCTGAATGCGGACAAGCTCTTCAAGATTGCGAAGTTGAATATAAAGGGTAGAGCCAAGGAGTGGTTTAAGAGGATGCAACCTGCACCAGCCGATTGGCTTGAGTTGAAAACTCTGATCGTATAGAAGTATGGCAATGTGGACGCCGATGACATCAGGATGAAGCTTGATGCCATCAAGTAAGAACCCAAAAAGCTGGTTCAAAAATACTTTGAACGACTTGATAGATTGTTTCAGAAGGGAAGGATACAAGACGCTGAACAAAGGAGAAGGTTTTTGGCCAGATTAAGGCCTGAAATTCAAAAGTTATGTGTGGTGAGGACGTTCACTGACATTGAAGAGCTAGTGAGCGCTGCCACAGAGCTCGAGAGAGTACTGGGTGAGCTTGGAGAGACTCCATTTGAACCACTGAAGGAGGAGCAAGAAGAAGGAGTTGCAGAGACGATGATGGAAAAGCAGGTTACTACTTTAAACAACACACTCATTAATTTCTTGAAGGGGAATGTGTCGAATCTTGTCACAACATCCACTTCCACCATGTTCGGAGGGTGCCAGATCTGTAAGGGAGGAGACCATATAGCCATTACATGTCCGAGATTGAATGAACCATGGCCGAAATGCGCCAAATGTGGCATGTTTCATAAGATAGAAAATTGTGGGATAAAATGCTCCTTTTGTTCGGGTCTAGGACACTTAGAGGAAAGGTGTTGGAAGAGACCCAAGGATGTGAAGCCACATTCTGGAGCAGCAAACTTCCTAGAAGTGTTGCTGAATGACGAAAAAGCGACTCTGCAACAACTCAACAAGCTGTTTGGGGATGAGAACATATTCTCATACACTCGGGTACCCAGGAGAAGAATGCATGTTGAAATGGCACCGACAGGTACTGGGCCATCTTTTGAAGTTGAAGGAGAGAACACAAGGATGAATCGGGAGAATTTTGTCAGGTCGAAAATTTTGTCCCATTTCATCAAAGGAAAAGTTTCAATGACACCCATGGAAACAGTATTGATGATACTGGGAGAATTGGAACACCTAGAAAATCTAGTAAAGGTGGCTAGAAAGAAGAAGGATGCAGAAGTTGCGAATAATCAGGTGTCTATGGTTTCAGCAACTCAAACGTTTAGACGAATCTGCATCAACAAAACGCACAGGAGTAAGACACTCCACTTGTCGGTGGAAGTGAATAACTATCTGGTGGAGGAACTTGTAGACACTGGAACATCGATGTCTGTCATGGCGGCTGCAGTAGTTCAAGAATTAGGACTAATGCACTTGGTTTCTGGGTCTGAAACTTACAAGATTGCATCAGGAGTTGTCACGCAGGCTCTTGGTCGCATTGATGAAGTACCGGTCAAGGTTGGAAGTGTGCAGTGCACCATGACGTTCATGGTGGTGGACACAGACAGCTATGACGTACTGCTTGGACTTGATCTGCTGATCAAAATTGGAGCAATTGTTGATGTGGAGTGAGGAATGATCCAAGTGAGGTGTGGACCAAGAATTAAGGTGGAAGTATTGCCATTGACCATGGTAAACATGTTGCATAAAATGGACTCGGAGACTATGATGCAAGAAGTTGCTGCTACTCTGGCAAACACGCATCGCGATGGAAAATCGGACGCGATCCTCAGACAGCCATCTTTGTGTGAGCACCTTGCAACTGGACGGACGGATGCATGGGTATCAGATTCGGACTCTAATGCAGATGAGGATCGAGAAGGCGGGCTTCAACTGGAAGAACCAGTTACTAACGAGTCCGAATTTGGCAACACCGAACTTGAAGATTTGGTAGTGTTAGAAGGACCACAACAGATGCTGCAGCTAACATTGCAAGAGCAAGCTGATGATTTCATGAAAGAAGAAATCACAGATGCTGACGACTATGCCGATTGGATCAGGTGGGTTTCAGATGTGGAGCAAGGAAAGCAGGCTCTCCCTGGAGCCGCGAATTGCGTAGAGGTACCTGTACTGCTACAGGTTCAGCAAGTGGACACTGCTGACTCCCATGACGAGTTCAGGAAGCAGTTGGCATTATCGAACAATTGGATGGTGAATTCAAGGTGGGAAGAAATTTGCAAGAGGATTCGAATTGATCAGAATTTGGATGCGAAGAAGGGACAACAACTCTGGGGAGTGTTAGAGCGATATCAGGATGTGTTCGCTTGGAACAAAGGAGAATTAGGCTGTTGTACTGTCAGAGAACACTCCATAGACACACAAGGATTTCCACCTTGCAAGGTAGCTCTTGGTCGATTGTCATACTGGGAAGAGGCAGAGGTGAAGAGACATATTGATGTGTTGGTGGAGTTGGGTAAGATGAAGCCGAGTGATTCGGATTATGCCTGTTGTGTGACCTTGCCAGTGAAGAAGGACGGGAGTAGGCGATTCTATGGAGATTACCGACCACTCAATTTATACACTCGGCGCAATTCGTTCCCCATGCCTCTTGTTGACGATGTGATTTCCCAGCCGGGGAAATCCGCTTGGTTTACTGCACTAGATTTGCAGTCAGGATTTTGGCAAATCCGAATGGCTCCTGAAGATATGAAGAAGACGGCATTGGTTACCAAGACTGGACTGTATGACTAGACGGTTATGCCTTTCGGTCTCAAGAATGCGACCAGCACTTTCACAAGAACAATGTCTCTAGTTTTCCGGGAATTTGGAGACAAGTTCCTGAAGGTGTTTGTGGATGATCTCAATGTCCACAGCGAAAATTGGGAAGATCATCTGCTACACTTTGAAGCTGTATTCTCCAAGCTCAGCGAAGTGAACTTGAAGCTCAATCCAGGCAAATGTTGTTTCATTGCTGAGAGTATCATGTTCTTGGGCTATGTGGTCAGTAAGGAGGGTGCGAAGCCAGATCCTAAGAAGATTGGCGCAGTGTTGCGTTTTCCTGAACCGATGACGGTCACTAGTGTCAGGTCTTTCTTGGGACTGATGGGGTACTACCGGAAGTATGTGCGAGGATACTCAAGGTTGGCTGGTCCGTTGTTTGAATTGACGAAGAAAGATGTTGCGTTTGTATGGAATCGGAACTACCAGCAAGCGTTTGATTCTTTGAAGAGAGCACTTGTTGATGCTCCCATACTGGTATGCCCAGACTTCCAGAGGCCATTCTGCCTTGATGTGGATTGGTCAACCAAAGGTGTTAGTGTTGTCCTGTCAGAGAAGGAGGGTAGGTTCGAAAAAGTGGTGGCGTATGCCAGCAAAGGTTTGACGATGGCGCAAAGGAAATTTCACCCCATGGAAGGGGAGTGCTATGCATTGATCTGGGGCATGTTGGAGAAGAAAGAACTATGGCAGAGGTTTGTAGGAGGTACTTTTGGCATAATCGAATTGAGAATGTGAAGATTGTGGTAAAGATATGCCAACAGTGTCAGATGGTGAGAAGAGTGGGGAGTATACGTTCTGAAGATGAGGAGTTAAAGAACATACCCATATGTGATATGTTTCATAGAGTGGCTATGGACACTGCAGGACCATTGCCTGAAACCAAGTCAGGAAACAAGTACATACTGGTGGCAATCGACCATTATTCCAAATGGTGCGAGGCCAAGGTAGTTACTGATCATGGTGCTAAGACTGCGGCCAGGTTTCTGGAAGATGACATAATTTGCAGGTATGGAGTCCCCAAGTTCGTGCTCACTGACAATGGTGGGGAATGGGCTGCAGAATTTGAGGTGATGTGCAAGGACTACGGCATCCAGCACCAACACACTGCACCCCAGTGGCCTCAGTGTAATGGGATGGCGGAGCGCTTTATCCAGACCATCAAGCATAACATTACTGTGCTTGCTGCAACATCAAAAAGTGTAAATTGTTGGGACGAACATCTGGCTAAGATATTGTTTGGGTACAGATGTGGGATACAGGCTAGCACCAAGTTTTCACCCTTCATGATCTTGACAGGTCGAGCACCCCGACTCAGGGCTGACAATTACCTGCATGCTTTAATTGTTATGATTAATGATGATGTTGATGTTGAAGTGGCTATAACGCACTTTCTGCATAAAGTGAAGCTCATAGCGAGCATCCACAAAAGTGTTTTGCTCAATGTGGAACAAGCGCAGCAGAAACAGAGAAGGACCTATGCCACCAGGAAAGGTAAGCATACTTTTGAAGGTCTTGTTGCAGGTGAAACGATGGTCAGAATGAAAAAACCGGGGAGGAAAAAAACCTTGGCTGCAAGCTGGGAAGGCCCATATCGATTCGTTGGGCATGTAGATGGGAAGGGGAATTTTGATTTTGAGGAAGGCAGTCGAATGTGCATTGTCTAGGATGCAGATGGACGCCAATGGGAGAGGCCTCACAAAGACCTTCAGATCTATCACGTGTTGCGAGAGTAGATGAAGCTGAGGGACTCAGTTTTTTAAAGAACGGAGGGGTTACATATGTGACCGGACAATAGGTCATCGAGCTAGTGTGAACATGGCCTGTTGGTTGAGTTGATTTTGTAGCCGTTAGTATTTTTGGCTACGCGGATTTCTCCATTACTAATGCAAAGAATGCATGGCGATTGCGTTTGGATATGCTGTGAAATCGCATGGCGTGCAAGTGAAGCAGCGTAGATTATGACGGAGTGGAGCTGCATTGATGAGCGGGAGTGGATGGAGTGTCGAACGGAGGGTAAGGAGCAAGGAGCGAAGGCAAAAGGGGGACGGGAGGAAAAGGTGGTAGAGCAGACAATTTTTAGAGACTTACCAGGCTATGGTGTGAGGAGGACAATTCATGGTTGATGAGCATAGAGATGCACAGATAGACAAAAAGAAATTTTTTGCTCTGGCTAGTTGTTGAATTTTTCCGCTCCGCCAACGATTTAGTTGGAGAGTTAACTATGACCTGTAGGATCAGCTGAAAAGCATCGGAGACGAGGTGTGTTTGTCTTTTGATGTATGCCTTGCAACAAGGATGTCTATACCCTGGACCTTTTATGAATGAAAGTATAAGCTTGGATTTGATGATTAGAATCTGCTGGTTTTGCACAAGTGCAAGTGATGTCTGAGTGAAGTGATCAGCAGCAGTAGGCAGCAGAGTTTTGGATGAATCAGAAGGAAAGATCAGAACATGTTGATTAGTTTTAGGATCGCACAAGAACTAAGTTCCGTGTAGGGACATCAAATCGTCCGCGTGTTGTAGGGTCATTACACCCTCTCTTTTAGTTACAAATGCTCATACAGCCAAATGCAGAAAAGACTTTTTGATATTTAATAATCCATATTGTCCAAAGTTTAACTCCACATAAATAGGTGCAACACTTTCATATGTATTTAATATGGCTAAAAGTTGGATACCTTCCTCTTTTTGCAAAACTTTCATCATTTAGTATGGCAGAAAGTGTAATTCCATAATTGTACTTGCACAACCTTCAATATTAAACATGGCCAAGTCTCACCCAACTTCTCATCAGAATTTTCAGCTTTGATTTTTGACCTGTTTATTGAACCTTAAACACACTTTGGTTTGCCATGTTTTGCTTAAATCCATATTTATGTTGGATTCATTGATAACAATTAGATAAATCAAACACGAAATATGGTAAATTCATTATGAATCAAGTATTATGCAACATGTGGACAAAATGAGACAAACTCAGACCTTAAAATATGAAAGATAACAATACTTAGTTTGGCGAACCAACTTGGTTTCATATTCAACCCATCTAGCCTAGTTGCTAGGGGGAAAAACTGTTACAGAAATCTTGTTAAAACCATCAATCTTCTCTGGCTAACAAAATTGATTAACAATGTCAACTACCTTTTGGCGTGGTGGTGTGTGAAGCCAACATTACAAAGTTGCATGTGAAATAAACTCCCCAACCCACTTACTACTCCTCTATTATGTTACAAATGCTGCGAGAAATAAAAGAACATGCATTACTTTTTTTTTGAAAATGAAAAGTAAAACAAGCACTACATGAATAATTTATAATAACAAAAAAAAAAAATGACCATGTAGGTACCACCCAATGTTCTGTATTTTTCAATTTTCTGCTGTTGCATCAATTGCAAGCATTTGAAGAAGGATTTAGAATTAAATGGCAACATGTTTCTACAACTTGTCCAAAAAGTGAAAATTAAAAATAAAATGCCCCCACACTAAAATCCAAGTGAAAATGTGGATAACTTTTTTTGGGATTTTTTTTCTTTGAAATTTGACCATCCCCTCCCCGCCCACACTCCCACCCTCCCCTAAAGGATATGTGAAAAAAAAATTTCTCACATTTGTGTGAAATTTTGCACCTGAAAAAAGAATGGTACCTTGGAATAAGGCTACTAAAAAACCTTAATTTCCTTGTTTTGACTGTACATGGAAAATTCATGGTTCCAAGTAGTGGTTTGGTTTTAGGCAAAATTTTGCCCCAGTGGACCTTTTTTGGAAAAAATAGGAATGAAAAATTGTTTTTCAAGTTTTCTCGTCACTACATTTCAGAAATTTCTTTTTTCAAAATGGCTGGAGTTTACTAAGTTGTAGTAGAAGGGTTTTTTTCATAACAAAAAATTTCAACTTTCTTTGTAGCCATATTTGCTCTAATTGTCGGAAGGATGGTTGCCACCTCAGCTACATTACAAAATTAACCCCAAAAAAGAAAAAAAAAAAGCACTGGGTGAACTTTGAAGTGTTAAGTCCAATCTTTTCAAAGCTGTGATGTAGTTGACCTACTAAACACCAAACACCATAACTCCCAAAAGAGAGGGGATTTTGAGGATCTAGAGACGTAAGGTGTGTATGTAAGTGATATCTATTACCTACCAACTTCCAAGCCCATGGGCCAAGAGGAACAGAGATGGGCTACCACGGCCAGAGTGAAGCAGCACCCACCAGTGCACCAACGTGGATGGATGGTGCACTGATAGGATTCTCTTTTCTATCCCTGTGCCATCCCAGGTTCACTTTTTTTGTTTGCCCTTTCTCAGCCCTGATCTCAG
>Ga0116227_10003054_pt1 | contig 37534 bp, 37 predicted proteins | sample S1TSphgellanicum_FD_89693 | JGI IMG/M metagenome (GOLD analysis project Ga0116227, IMG submission 89693) | Host-associated microbial communities from peat moss isolated from Minnesota, USA - S1T2_Fb - Sphagnum magellanicum MG | ecosystem: Host-associated > Plants > Peat moss > Unclassified...
ATTTTCTCTTTTACTGAATAAAAAAATAAATATATAGTTTATTTTTTCAAATAAAATCAGTTTTTATAAAATAAAATAAAAATAAAAATATAAAAAAAAAAAAAAAAAAAAAAAAAAAAAAAAAAAACTGATTTGAAACCCAATTTCTTCATTTGAAACAAAAAGATGACTTCCCAACCATACCTTTTTGGTTGTGCTTGGATTCACCATCACAGTTCCCAATTCAAGTTTCATGACAGAGGGATTTTGTCCCAAAACCACATGCAAAAAAACAGAAGAAAAGATTCGTCCCACACTTTTTGAGCATGTGAAACATGACGCATTGGAATATAGTGACACTTGCGGGAAAGAGAGAAAGGTGCAAACAAAAAAAGGAAAATTCGTTTTTATTAAAGAAATCCCACAAAAAAATTGGGTGGTTCATAACCTTAATTGGGTAGGCCATGATTAATCCATAGTCAATACCCACCACAAGAACATTCCCATATGAACCATCCTTGGCCCCCCTGCACTAATTTCTGACTAAAAAAAATATTAAAAAAAATCAGAACATGTGACAGGAGTTGAGTTCACCTCACAAACTTGCTCATAAAAGGGGGAAAGCAAAAATAAAATAAAATTAGACACAAAGATTGGCATATCATCCACTTTGCACCAATAAGAAAAACCCTGAACCTCAAAAACCGAAATCTAGTGGCTTTCAGAGGAAACAGTAGCCAGTTGTACAATGTAGTGTGTATCTAGGGAAGCCGCTGTTGCTGGTGAGGCTGTGCCAGGCAGGGTGGTATCTTTATTTTTATTTTTATAAATTTTCTGATGTAGCTGAAGGGGCGATCATCCGTAAGACGATTTTGCCAGATTTGGCTATAGTATAAATATCAAAGTCGAAAAAAAATATTATTGGCTACCTATTGGAGCTTAGCATAAGAATCTGGCGAATTTGGGCCATTTTTTTTTCATGGAAAATCCGTTGTATAGGTCGAAATCATATTCCTCAGGTCGAAATTTGCCGAAATTTCACCCCCCAAAAAAAAACACTCTGTCACTGCCAGGTTTTTCACTTGAGGAGGACAAGCGTAATGAAGGAGAGAGCACCTGGCATAATTGGGCATGTACCATGATACCACCAGCTCTCCATGTAAAAGGGTCTAGAAGCAGAATCAATAATACTTATAACTTAATGCGACTCAGCACAAGTGGCCATTCTGCCTCTCAATGAAGTAGCATAGGCACCAGCAGCAGTCTGTGTAGGTAGTAAGTAGCCTAGTGGAAGAAGAAGACCCTCTCAGTTAAGCTAACTCTGAACCAGTGTGAAAATTGGGTACAAAGTAAGATATGAGCTGTCAACAGCCACATAAAACAAATTTGAACGTATCAAATGAATGGAGAAAGTCACCCCCCCCTCCCTCCCCCCCCTTATGTGGCAGACAAAATATGCTTTGTAAAACTACACGAGATCCATGCCATGACTTAAATTAATTTGACTTAGTTTTATAACAAACAAAAAATTGCACTTCAGATTATCTCATCTTACTTTATCCATAACAATTTATATCCCTTAACATAAGATTGAAAACTCATATGAGCCAAAATTGCATGTGAACAAAATAAAACAAGGCAGAATGAGATGGATAAAATTAGACATGGTCTTTGAAATAAGTGGAATATCCAATTTGCCTCCCCTTACTTACTTCTAGTGTTTTAAGTCTAAAGTACTTCAATCTTTTAATTATTTCTAAGTTATTAGGTATGTTATATAGGTTTGTTTGCATATCTCCTAGTTGTGTACATGAGGTTCAATCTTCTTCTAGTGTTAAGTTGTTGTAGATCTAAAGTGAATGTATTAGTTATACACAGTTCAAGTTGGTAGCCAAAAAAAAGGAACCAAAATGAATTTTATTGGCTACTTACTTATATTTTTTTGACTACCAACTTGAACTGTGTATAAAATCTGGGAATTTTAAAATAATCTTTTTGAATTTTTCGAATTACTTAAAAAAATATTGAATGTGCAAGATAAAATTTCCTAAATTTCAAAACATTGCAAAATTTCTTGCAAAAACAAGAGGCTGGTTTGGAGTTCAAATGTAGAGTGCATCTGAAAACATTTTGGGTAGTTTGTAGTTTCCTTTTCTGCAGGGTAGTTTCTATTGAGTGCCAATTACCCTAGAGTCTAAATGTATTCGGCAATATGATTTTAGGATGGGTCTTGTCCTTCGACAAAGGCTAAAATGTCCCCATTATGTAGTGATTATGTGACCCAGCATCCATCAGTGCACCATCCATTAGAAACCCAATATGATTCAGTTGTGGTTCCACCTTGGTAACCAATCCCTAACATCGTGCACCTTGGTAACCACTCCCTCCACCACCCCACACACACACACACACACACTACCTAAGTGACGACCTATATAAGTGGGTAAGTGTGATGGAGGGAATGTAAGTGGTTGGTTACTAATAGGTAGGTGCATGTGGGTTCGCAGTTAGTACATAGCTAACCCAGTGCCAACCACTGTGTTAGCTATGGGACAGGAACACAACATAAAAAGTGTATCCTGTCTGCACACCATTCACATCCATGGTGAGCGAGTGGGTGCTGGTTCACACTGGCTTGAACATACACCATAAAGAACCAGGTGAATGATTCTTGTTGTGAGCATCATCTTCTGCTTCTGCGGAGGCTATGTTTTAGGGGATGTAGTATTGATTCTACTTACCTCCCCTCGTCTTCCTCCGCCAGTTAATATCTTCATTTGCACCATATGATGTGTTTTTGATGCCATTCTAACAATAAGATGTATTCTATAAGTAGTTCCAGACTCCAGACTCCAACCTATTGATTCTATTATTTCATCCATCTGGCATTCATTATTGTTCCTTGGAAAGGCAAATGCGTTTTGATGAGCCAGTTACCTGCAAGGTTGGCGAGCTTTCATGTCAGCAGCCTGTCACATGACAGTAGTCAAATTTAATTACTTTTTTCTGGACTCTTAACAATTTATCATTTCCTGTGATATAAATAATAGGGAAGAAGAGGCTCTGGATTCCACAGGGTCCCACAAACTCTGGCTAAACTTTTAAAATTGCCCTTAGGATGATGCTATGTAAGGACCCCATATATGAGGTAGGCAAGTCGTAGGTACCCTTCCTTTCTTTGCTAAATAAAGAAAGTGATAATCATGCAGCGTAGGTGCAGAGGGAACAGATGGTGGGGGTACAAATATTAGTTGGGTTCATAGCCCTCCTCAGGGTCCCGCAAAGTCGGGCTGGCTAAACTTTCTATTTTCTTTTTTAATTGCCCTTAGGATGCCTACCGTCATCCTATGGGCCCAGATACTTAGGTACCTAGGCAGGTGTCAGGTACCCTCCAATTCTTTCCTAAATAAAGGAAACTCATGCCGCGTAGGCCTGGAACCTCTGCCCGCGCAGCTAGTGGTAGCCTAATAGCCTGCATAATTAACACAGGGAAGCTGGGATTGATTCGCCGACCAATACCTAGATGACGGTGTGAAGCTTATTATGGGCGTTTGTTTTCACCGCGCAGAAAATTAGCAGCCAAGCGAAGCGAATTCGTTGTTGATGTAGGCTATTGCCGCAAATTATGAGGCTGTTTTATTGCGGAACTGGGTGGGTGTCAGAGAGAGAGAGAAGAAGAAGTGGAGCTTTTCCTTGTTTTCCTGGCAATAATTGGGGTTTTAAAAAATTCCTTTTGCCCCCTGGAACTCGCCTCCCTGAGAGGCGGAAAGAAGGAAGAGAGAGAGAGAGAAAAAAGGAAAAAAAGGATTTGGAGCGCCAAATGGGGGTGGCGAGCGAGAAAAGATGGGCTGTGATATTTGCAGCAGGTTCTCTGTTTTTTGTACTGTAGGTTTTGCTGCTCAGACTCCGTCGATTTTATTTATTTTTGGGTCTGTGCTTCGGGGCCAAAAGGAAAAAGGGGGAGATGAAAGAGAGAGAGAGAGAGGGAGGGACGGAGGGAGGAGAGAGGGTGGTGGACTGTGGTAAAGAAAAGGGAAAACAAATCTGTAGGTAGGTCGGAGCTGAAGTTCATCGTGTCAGAAGGTAAGTTGTAGGCTGTGTAAAAGAATTGTTGTACACGGTTTTGGTGATGGCCAGCGAAGGATTGAGAAGGTGTTGTGTGTGTCAGGAGTGAACAGTCTGTGTCAGTCACTGGGGCCCACATGGGAAGAAAAAAGTGGCATCTATCAGGGAAAACAAGAGCGTGAATATTTGTCTGGAATAGTGGCCCGGGTTGGGGGGAGGAGACCTTTTTTCTGGGTGTTTTATTCAGCGGGTCCTTCGAGGGAGGGGCGAAGGGGGAGGAGGGAAGACGAGGAGGACCAAATTGTTGTCTGCGAGCCGTAATGCAAATTTGAGATGATTAGGTTCTGTAAGTACTCGTGTCGGTTTAGTGAAAGGAGAGCCCGTTGTCAGCTTGTTTGCAAGGTGTTTTTTTTTTTGTGGGGGCAGGGGTGGAAAGGCTTCAATTGAATAAGCGGAAGAGAGGGGTCATCTTGCTTCAATATGTGTGTTAGTTATTAGAGAAAAAAGGAGGGAGGAAGGAAGGAAAAAAAAGAAGGCAAAGAATTTGCAAGTGGAGGAGTTTGGAAATCATGAGAAGATATATTTATAGCAATGCAGACTGTGTGTGTTTGGGAATGTTTTAGCGGAGGAAGTTAAGGTTTGTCGTTTTATGTGCAGGAGGCGATGGATGTCTTGGGAGTAAGGCCTCCGTAAGGCAGGCAGGCAGTAAGAAAATCTGAAGCCGGATTTTTTGACCGCGCCGGTGGTTTTACTTTCGAAAGTGGGTCTTTTAGGAGGAGGGAGAAAGAAGGAACAGGGAAGATTTTTTTTTTTGGAAAGACAAAAAAACAAAAACAAAAACTGACGGGGAGAGAGGAGGGCGCGGGAGGGAGGGAGGGAAGGAGGGAGAGAAGGAATGAATGAATGAACGATGGTGAGGAGAGAAATAAGCTCTTCTGGCACATCTGCTGGTTTTGATGCGCTCTGTAAGATCTATTGTAATTGTGCTGCTGCAGCTGCTGGTCTGTCCTGCTGCCACTTCTTTCTGTAGCCCCATCAACAACAGCTGGGCAGGGCCCAGAAGAAGCGCCAGTCGGCAACAGAAGGAGAGTGATGTCCGTGGCTCTCTCGCCACCGATGCGAGGGGCCTCCTCCTCCACCATTCCCTTTCTTCTTCTACTTCTGTCACACTGAACCCCCTGCCTTGGACTACTGCTCTTGCGACTTTGACTGTCCCCTCTACTACCTTCTCGTACACCCCCGACTCAACTCGGCAAGCCCTTGTCCTATAGCTTTTGTACATTGTCTCATAAGAGGGGAGGGTCTTGCGAAAGCAGCGTATTGGAACTATGGATGCGGGAAGAGGAGGAGGATTGAAGGCTTGAAGAGAGGCTATTCGCGATCACTGTTTTGGTACATTTTGTTGCTCCAGTGGATCAGACCTTGGAGGGGTCTGACATCCATCTTAGAAATCTCTTCTGCAGATTGTAGGAAAGCAGGAGCCAAACTGGACGAGCAGTGGAAGTATGTAGAAAACCCCGTTTTGGAGTTTGTGAGAAAGATTGGAGTTTTTCCGCTGGCTTCTTGGCCTTTCCCCCCCCCCCCCAGGATTGCGGCGAAAGTCCCGAGTTGATCCTTCGCTTGAATAGAAAAGCCTTCTTCTTCTTCTCACTTAAAAATTTGATTTGCTTTTATATGCGGGCATGCGCTGTCACTTGGAGGATCGAGAGGTTTTGCTTCCTGAGGATTTGCGACGATTTTAGTGCTTTGAGCTTGTAAGACATTGCTTCGTTCTTGCTTGGCAGAGTTACTGGAAACAGATGACCTCGTTAGTGCAATGGACCATTGGCGCACAGAGCAAGAATGAAGATGGGAGGATTAGCAGTATCTGAGAGAAGCAACTTTTTGTGTTGCAGGTGGAGTTGCTCATACTCTACGTCCACTTGTCACTCCTTTCTCGGTGTGTTGGCTCCTCTTTGACCAAAGGCACACAGTCTAGCTTCCATGACTCTTCCACTCAGAAACCACAGAACATAGAAGCAAAAGGGGGGACTGGAACTCGTGTCAGGGTTAGGATAGGGCAGGTTTCTGGAGGGAGAAGCATTCTGTATGTTAGGAAGAGGTTGCTATTTCATCAAGGAGGCAGGTTGGAGATGTGGGGCAACCAGGTGCCCCAGGCTTTCTTACTCACTCTGGTGCTGGTGCTGGTGCTTAGCTGCCTGAACCCTGTGATGGGTAGGCAGGAATGGATGTACAGACATGCTTCAGAGGATTCAGCAAGGGATCTGATGATGATTTCAGATTCCGAGGATGATATGTCCCTCACCAATGTAAGTATGTAAAATAAACATTCTTGTTACTCTGTTTTGGCTCTATGAAAGCAATACAATTAGTGCAGCACTTTTTGATGAAATCATTCCGAGATCAATATCTGAGGGCAAGAGTGATAAAACTTCATGCTGGAAAAAAAAGAGGAGTATGTCTCGCAATTAAAACCAAGCATCTGAAGGTGCAGATGGAGTTGTGAGGATCTCAGAGATAAACCATTTGCAGCACTCCCATCTTGAGAGGTGCTGTGATTGACTTTCAGAGGCATCTGCAACCAGGCAGAAAGGTCTTCCCTTGCCTGACACACTTAGAGATGTCCAATTGCTCACCTTTCAACACATCTGCAAAGTGGGAAATTTTTGACAGGGGAGGTCTGGCGAGAGACTTAGTCAATCATATGACTTTGCATGGCTACAATGCTTTTGTTTACCAATCAGAAATTTTAGATGAAAGAAGTCTGGTTCCTTGGTAATACTTTGTGCGCTGAAGAAAGGTTTTAGAGATCTGGCAGGTGCTAACCCAATAAGTTAATCAAGGTTTTTGCATTGCAGTGGACTCCTAGATGCACCAACCAGCTGTTCCTTCCCCTGTTACTCTAATTGCATTGATGTTGGTTGATGTAGGAAAGTTGTACGGTGGGTGTTAGGGCCAAAGAGGCCCGGCCACACACTGTCTCTATCACAGAATTTGGTGCCATTGGTGATGGCAAGTTCCTGAACACTCATGCATTTGAGAATGCAATATTCTATCTGCGCACATTTGCTGATAAAGGAGGAGCACAGCTATACATTCCTCCGGGGCAGTGGCTTACAGGAAGCATCAGTCTAATCAGCCATCTTACTTTGTACTTAGACCAAGGAGCTACAATTTTAGCATCTCAGGCATGTCTGCTGCATCTCCTACTGATGATTTTTTCCACAGGTGTGTAGGAAGTTGTTGATGGTTCGTGTAATATTGTTGAAAATCAGTGATCTCATTCATGCCAATCAGATTGTACAGTCCATGTTTTTTAGCAATGCCTGTTATAGCTGTAAGGATTTCCACAGTATGGAAGTCTGTCTAAGTTGCTCCTGTGAGCTTCCCTTGTTGGCATCAACAGGCTGATGGTTTCTGTCAGTACAGTCATTCATTCTGAAACTAAAGAAGAATGCTCTCTGCAAACAACAGTTCAATGATGCTTCCTTGCATGTAACTGCCACTTGTAACTTCAACATCTCTTAGCAGATTGTTGTTGATTTTGTTGCTGTCCTTCTCACCAAGCACTTTGTTAAAGAATCAGAAACTTTGACCCTTTATGATTATGTAGCATTTGTCTCAAAAGAGATTCTATGTATGTCATGATTGATGAGACTCTCAGGAATGTCTTAAGGAGTAATGTGAGGTTGTGGCGCCATATTTCACCACGGTGGACTAGTACACCTGCAAAATTGTGTTGTTGAGTAGAAGGGCTTGTCTTCAATTGATTGCTTACAGTCTGTGTGAAGACCTTTATGGAAGTGTCATGTTTTCTGATTCTTGTCCAAAAACTTTCACATGTCAGGATCCAAAGACATTCCCTGTAATTGATGGTTTGCCTTCATATGGTCGGGGCCGTGAGCTTCCAGGTGGACGACACAGTAGTGTTATCCATGGAGAGAACCTTGTCGATGTCGTTATCACAGGTGACAAAATTCAGCTCACTGATCCAGTGGTGTATTGACTACTTCCCACACTACACCATCAGATTTTGAGGGTGTAAGTAGACTTTGCAGTGGTGGTGCGTTGGGCATGGTACTCTTTTCTTTGCTTGTAAGATAGGTTGTGGCAACCCTCCCTTGATCACTGACACTATACCAAGCTGATCAGGGGAATTCCAAACTTTGTTCTCAAACCCTGAATTTTCCCTTGGCATGTGTGCATACCACAAGAGAGGGGGGGCTTGAATTGCTAGTATCAAGCCCTTAAATGCCTCGTATGTTTGTTGCTGTCTTCTCATTTGAAGTTGACTTTGAATCCAGGTCACCCACACCTTGTGTAAGACCTTGGAGGTCCCATATTTCTGTTGAAGTATGTCTACAAGCTTTTACCTGTCAAACAGAAGTACAACATTTGTTCCTAATTGGTGGTAAAGGTTCTGTGTATAAGACATGCAGTGTAGTCAAATTTAAGAGATTGACATTGGACATGGAAGTTATTGCTCTGGTGGTCATGGGCAATTTGTTCACTATCTAAAGATAACATTGTGGTAAACCAGAGGAGAATTAGGGATTGGATCTAGTGAATGATTGTAGAGTATTTGGAAGGGATGTCTCGATAAGGGTTTAGGCGCTTGGAAGTTGACATCATTCATTAATTACATACCCAAGAAGGATCAAGTCAGAGACCTTGTTGCGGTCAGCAACTAAGAGAGATGACAATTGTCAAGTGGGGGATATAACTCTTTTATGGAGTTATCTTAGATTCTGATAGAGGAGAAACATCTGGTTGGGGGAGGCCTTATCTGACAAATTTGGAAATCCCAGCTGGCATGGATAACTGCAACTAACACACTTTGGAATTCTGCGGTGGGCTGCGGTACGGATGGGGCTCAGTTTTGCCTTCTGTTGCCCTGCCTTCACAGGTGAGAATGGGACCATTGACGGGCAGGGATGGGTCTGGTGGGATATCTTGCACAATCAAACACTGGACTACACACGTGGCCACCTGGTGGAGCTGATAAACTCCACAAACATCCTTATTTCAAACCTCACTTTCCTGAACTCCCCATTCTGGACATTACATCCTGTCTATTGCAGGTAGTCTGACAAATAGACCCTTACCCAGATTTTGTAGAGCTTTTTCTTTTCTGTCTGCTGCTCTAGGCTGTCAGGCTTACTTACTGGCTCCAATAAGAGTTGTTACTTGTGTTAGCAGTGGCTTTTGCTATGCATGCTCTCTGAGATTAATTTGAAGCTGCCTCAGTCCCTTCTTTTCTGATTGCTTTTTCAGTCTCCATGAAGACTGCAATTGTTGGTATCAATAAGCTGATTGTTGGTTGAGTGTTAATTCATGGATTAGTATATTTTTACAATTTGGGTTTTTACCAGATTTTTTGAGTTGGCCAGAATCCTTCTGGGACATGTTATTTTTTTGATATTGTTCAACCTTGAATATGTTAGTTTCCTGCGATTGTGTGAAGTTTCCCCATGAGCAGAACCACTTGCCTGTCCTGATATTCCTTCTTGGTCATTGGATGTGTTTTCAGCAATCTGACAATTAGGAATTTGACCATACGGGCTCCAGGAGACTCTCCAAACACAGATGGGATTGTTCCTGGTATGTAGCAGATACTCTTGGTAGCTTCTTGCAAGTGATTTGCTTTTGATAATTTGATACATAGGTTTTCCATCAGCACAATTTTAAGACAGTTAGATGCTGTCTTTGCGATGACTTGTTTTCAGTTCTAGGCTACTACAATCAACAACCTTAACTGCTTTGCAGAAGTGTGAAGTATCAGGACTGTCATGCTCTCCTGTTTGTATCTGCAGACAAAGGTTCTTATCAAATTGTGATCATCTGAATGCTTATGACAGACTCCTGCACAAATGTGTGTATTGAGGACTGCAATATCAGCACAGGTGGTGATGCCATCTCTATAAAAAGTGGATGGGATGAGTATGGAATAGCATACAAGTCACCCAGCTCCAACATTTGGATTCGACGAGTTGTCTCATCAGCTCCAACCGGTGCTGGGTTTGCCATTGGAAGTGAAATGTCTGGTGGAGTCTCAAATATCAAGGTTGGTTTTCACCATGCCTGGCTTTGGGAAATCCCTGAGGAGTTTCTTCCGACCTCCTTGTGTTTGTTTACAGTAATGAAGCTAAATGATTGAGCTTTTATCTGCCATTTCAATACAAACCAGTAGATTGAACATTTTCACTTATGGAAGAGACTTTGGCAATTTGGTCATGTTCTGCTTTCACGCTGTTTGTGATGAACATGAAGTGCTTACACTTTGTGATGACTCTCATACGGTTATGACCACACTCATTGTCATATTATCTTCAAAGCATTGATGTGGAGATTTCTCTGCAATGTCATGGATGTATTCTGCTTCCTGCAGGGCCAGAAAAGTGTCATGCAAGGTCCAAGGCTATGAGATCACCTTTGACAAGTTGTGAGGTCTACTTCATGTGCTTGTAGTTGTTCCTGAGAAGATGAAGGGAGTAACCTCCTGGGGGATTGCAGGTAGAAGGTTTGGTCATATCTAATGCCAAATCAGGCATCAGGATGAAGACAACAGCAGGTCGTGGAGGCTACATAACAAATGTTTCAATATCAGAAGTTGAGATGCACAACACAGAGAAGGCCATAGTCTTTTCAGGGTTTTCTGGAGAGCACCCAGATGATCACTGGGATCGCCACGCCTATCCCCTTGTGGAGAGGATATTGATACAAAATGTGGTTGGTGAAAACATCGTGCAGGCTGGTGAGCTTTTAGGCTTACAGGAGGCCCCTTTCCGACACATTTGCCTCATTAATATTGCACTTGATGTCCTTCCAGGTTCACCCTGCTGGAATTGCTCAGAAGTAGCTGGTTCTTCCTCCTTTGTTCTACCTAAACCATGTCCTGAGCTTCAAGATCCTGATCTTTCATCAAGCAGAAGGTGAAGAGGGATCATGAATAACTTTGATTTCCCCATTTGCCTTGCCTCTTTTTGGATTGTCAAAGCCATGGTACTTCCACCATATTTGATACAACTCAAATGAGTTGAAGATGCTGAAAAACCTACAGTCTTTCTCTAGCCCTTGCACGGTCAGAATTTCCACTTCTCACATTCAAGATTTTCACAGCAGTGCTTCCTGAGGTCTCATATCACATGCACAAGCTGGAGCAAGAGCAGGCATGGATAGCCTTTCCTGTACCCTGTCTCTGCCCCTCTTTTGAGATTTCATTAGCAGTCTATGCATCCCCTTCTTGGTAGGTTTTCACTCCCAAGCCCTTCTCTTTGATGTTATCAACTTCCATACAGCTTCACCCCTCTCATCAAGGCTTTGATGCAGAGCACTGTTTTAACTCCTGTGTACCTTGGTTCCCTCTCCTCCTTATATCTTGTTAGATGTTTTCTTACACCACAGAGCACTTCGTTGATTTGAAGTGCAATGTAGGTGAGGTCACTGGGATCCCACCTTGGTCGAATGATCCTCTGTTCTTGTCCAAGGAAATCTGGTATACACAATTTATCACTGTGAAGACCAGTTCTGGCCTTACTCTGCTGGAGGTTGAAGCACAAATGTCAAGGCCAAGAGGAAAAATGGCAACTGGCAAAGTTTTTAGAAAAAGGTTTTCAAGTCTGCAGCTCAATATATGCATATTGTGTGTAGGTGTTGATCTCTAGAGCCAAATGAAGTTTGGGTTAGTTTATAGAAATTCTGCTAGGCTTGGGGTCAGTCCTCTCTAATTCACTAGGTAAGGGTGTTCGGATCTAAAGGCTTGTGTAAAAGCTTTAGATTTTTGGTTAAGTTTTGACTGCAAGTGATGATTTTAAAAGAGGATTTTCATTGAGTACCTCAGTTTGTTAGGCTTCTTTTCAGTTTCTTAGTTTCCTGATTCACCTCTCATATCAGCCAAACCCCTTGTTTGTCACTAGTCATTTTGGCATGGAGTGTATAAATTGTTTCTCATGAGGTTCAATTTTCCTTGGCATGGAGTCTGTCTCATCTTCAGTACGTTCTGAGCTTATGATGGCTGTGACAGTAGTTTGTAGTCCAGTTCCCAGGGACAATCAACATGTGAGAACTCTTTTGAATGCCACACAATTTGTATTCAGGTGAGACATTCCTTGACTTAGTGTGATACTTATGACAACTTTAAACAAAGACTTAGACCCAGTAGTGGTCCTTAGCAAATGCTTGATTGGAGATCAAAGAAGCTTGAGCTTAAAAGGGACAATTCTGACCTCTGAGAAACATTGGACCCAGATGTAAAATTTGTTTTATTGACAAAATTATTAGTTTTCTCTGAATCTCTATTTGGATTTGTAGCTGGCAATGACATGTAATCCAATAAGAGTTGCTGAAATAGCTGAAGACAAATTAAGTTTATGGAAAAGAATATCTATGATGGCCACTAGCCTAGGGTCAAACAAACAGCCCAATTTCAACCTCCATCTTATGAGACTTCTGCATTTTTTGGTTGGATGCTTGGCTGCGACTCCATCCCCTGTAACAACTATTGTTGAATGGTGGGAGCCCCACCTCTATATAAAGTCCTGACTTGCATGTTGAAACTAAAACTGTTTTCTGCTTTAAAGAGTTCAAAAACATTGAATCAACTTTGTTTAGTCTTTGTTACTAAATTTGATGCACCTTCTTTGTTACTTCAATATGGTTAAATGTAAATCAATTCCACCCCATTTTCTCAGTATGTACTATCACTTATTACTCTCATTTCCTTTGGAACCTGTGATTTTCTTACATGGTTTAACATCAATGTGCACAGGACACACACAGTTGCAGAGTGAAATTTCTAGATCATTAAATAAAGATTACATGTGAACTTTGCAGCAACTCTCTATAGATCAGTCCCCTCAGATCTGGATCCCCGCCACATCATAATCCACTTTGTGGATTTCAAGGGGAGGGAGGTTTTCCGTGGAAGTTGTAGACTAGTCTCATCCTCTACAGTGGGCTTCTGGAATTGTGGAGGCTGTCTTTCAGAGCACTGACTCTTTTGTCGCTTTCTAACTTTGAGGCCTAATACACGAGCAACTTCTTGCAGCCCCCCCCATTTCTCTAAAGAGCGAGCTAGGTCATATCGGCCTGCCATAACCCACCCATGCCCCTGGCATTAGAACAACATGAGATCTGACCAAAACGATTCTCCTGACAATTTTGTTCTTCTGAAGTTGAACCCATCACCCAAAGACAGCTACAGTTTGGAAGCTCTAATAATGTCAAGACTTACCAGCCCTTTCTAAGGATTTTCTCGTTGGCATGAATGTACTGTCTTTCCCATGCTCTTTCTGAAACAAAGCAATCTGAAACCACCCCAAAATGCTTTTATTTAAGTACCACATGACATCTATCCAGCATTTATAATGTGGGATATGCCAGACTGCAATTGCATGATATCCCAGTGCCACAACTTACATGCTTAAACAGGTGAATGTTGGTATAGGCAACGATGCAATTGTTTGAATCTCACTGCATTAGGACATCAGGCTAACAATGAAGATTTAAAATGGACCAGGCATCAATGGGAGAAACCTCCTTGTGGATGTTTTGCAAGTCATCCCAGTAGCCCCGAGGCTTACGTTGCTTGTAGGCCAAGCATAAATTCAGGCGAGCAGCTGTGGGCCCAAACCCACCCATACGTGCAATGGCTTTCTCCAAGTCAACACGTCCACTCTCCCTCAATTCACACCGCATTGGCATCACACCCTTTTTTCCCTGTCCCCCAGAAAGGACTCTGATCAGCAAGTCTTAGAACATTAGTCCCACCCACAACATTGCACATGCCTCTACAAATGATAACCCCAACAACAAGCAGCAGGAGCAAGCAACAAGGTGATGAAAATCTACCTTCTCAGAAATAAACTTCAAGAGCTCTCTATCCAAAACTTTAATATCTTGCTGAAGGCCTGATACTAAAGGTCTCCTTCGTCCCCCAGATAGAGATCGCAGGTTTTGGGTAAGTGGTGCACTTTTCACTTTACTGGAAGCACCTTTTACAGGCTTTGATGTAGTCACTGAGTGATCTCCTTGTGAAACAGTATCCCCTTTGCTGCTATTTTCCATGTCAATTTCTTTCTGGAGTTGAGCCAAGTAGTCCAAGTCTTGTGGTGATTGTTGCTCACCAAGCTCAACCCGGTCTCGGATAGCACAAAGATTAGCAGGCAGATCTTCATATATTACCTGTTTGCAACCATTGCAAGATAGTTATTGAGATTAACAGGCACACTGATGGAAAGGAAAGGGACATAACACCAATGCAGTTGTGATCCAGCATACCTCCTCAACTAAAGCCTCAGCAAGTAGAGAGCCTTTGCGCATTTTGGTGTCAACAACATATTTAAGAAGGGTGTGCTGTGGCCCCAGTGGCTTTAGGGTCCATTTGCCTTGAAACAGATCAAAATCACCCTCCACTTGCTTAAACACAATCTCACACAGAGGTCTCTCCCACAGGTCAAGAATGACTCGGGCATGCAGCACCATGTAAAGTAGACATTTGCATCCCTCCTGTGCAGGTTACAATCTCAAATAAGAGAAATGCATCCCCTAATGTGACATGTGAGCAATGTGATCCTCTGTTGAGAGACACAACATCTATATTAAATGGTTCAGACAGGAAACCTTGAACAAATACCTGAAGAAGGCGCACTTTGTTCTTGTCTCGAGACAAAACTTGGCTGATGGCCAAGTTGGGAATAAATCTGTATACATGCCAGTGGGTGAAAAATCTCATTCCAAGAGAATAGAGATATCCTGTTCATCCAGCAGCATTTCCCAATAATAGACTGACCTCAATGGTACTATCCAACTTCAACTACCAGAAGGTAAAGTCCAATCCTATTTAGAGTAGTGATACAGACCAGGGGACGAACAATCCTCTTGCAGAAACACAGTGAACATGTTTAGCAGCATGAAACTACAATGGAATCTAAACCTCAGCTTTTGCTCAAACCACAGTGCATAAAGGGACGAAGAATTGTAGCTTCAAACAAGATTGTCAAACTAAAGGGAGGTGGGGAGGGTGGGGAGGAGAGGGGAAGCACTTACTCAGGTAATTGTTTATAGGAAGTAAGAACAGACCAAAGGTTCTCAATTGGGGCCTCCACTGTGATAGCTGCCACTACCCGCCGATGAACACCACCATTTTCCTGCATAACACGGATAGTCTCTGTTATCCTCCCCTCCCTCCCCACCAATGTAAAATGGCTTGATCTGCAACAAGGAAACTATGCAACAGGACACTTCCAAGACAGAAGGACACTTTTCAAGCATAGATATTTGTATGCACTAGCAACATCTTTACTTCAAGCTCTTGTCTCAGTATTCATGAGGGCAGGTATCTTAATAACTCAAAAGCATTCATGACCTATGACATTCTTCTGCATTTAAAAACCTTTAGCTATGACAAGGTTTTATTTGAAAAAGAAAAGGAGGCCCATGAATTCCTGAGGCATTCTTCAATCTGGTTACATGCCAAACACACACTAGTTAAATATACTCACCAGCAGATCATCAAAGCGTCTCAAATGGACTTCATCAACAGTGCATGGCCTCCCAGCTTTACAAGCCCTTCCAAACACACCCCATTGATGGTCCCTGTCAACCCATCTTGTCAGCTCTTTCAACCCCACTGGCACAGAGAGCCCATCCCTTGAACTTGCCAACTCCTTTTCCAAACTTTGTGGATCCAATGTAAAGCCTGCCATTGCAGTGGCAGACAATGTTTTTGATGTTGGTTTGCCTGCTCCAAGATTCTTGAGGAAGCTTTGGAAGGTGAGTGATGCCCCTTTCAAGCTGGGGGCCAAAAAAGTTGGGATGTTGGACAATGTTGCAGAATCAGCTTCAGCTCTCTCTGCCATGGCCCGCAGATTGACAGGAAGGTCTGCCCTTATTATTCTTTCAACAAGGGGAGCAGGGAAAAGTAGCTTTGGGGCAACATTAACTTCATAGTGCAGGACTGTACTGCCAGGCCTGCCATCAAAACTGGAATGAGCCATCCAGACAGCAAGCAAAGAATGCATGAAAGACAATTAAAAGCACATGGAAAAAGAAAGTTTGGTTCTATGGAATCATCAAACCTGGGGCCAGGACGAAGATACCATCTTCCGACATACCGCTTGAAATCACCATCAACCATTGAAAAGCAAAGCTCCTTCCCATCTTTCTGGACAACATGAAAGCACATTCAGGTAATTTCCCAGTGATGACAATTTTCTCTGTACTGGTGACATTGTGAAACATCCTAACCCCTAACCTACCACCAGGTTAGAGTCATACTGTCAGTAATGTCAACCTAACACAGGTTTTTGTCCAGTACTTGCAGCTATCAAAAACACACAATAGGCTGGTCAATTTGCTAAAGTTCACAGATTTGGTAGTGGAGGATACTGACTGCATAAGGAAGCTCCAGCAGGTCGAGAACCACACGAGCTTCAATGTGCCAGTACATGGCTGCCTGCCTGCCTACCTGGAGCAGCCATATCCGACCTGGATGGGGACATGGAATTCGCTCACTGAACCCTTCCAACATAACACCCACAATGTCTCAGGACATTCCACAGTTGAACCTTTGGGGAACTGACTGCTTCCGTCCTCTTGAAGTTCTTTCATAACATTTAAGAACCCTAACCTCATGACCTGCTAGAATAGTTCTTTGCTAGCCTAGTCATTTAGCAATGTCAATATTGAATCAAGATCAACAGCATTACAATGCATTACAGGTTGATATGTATTGAAGACTGCTCACCTGCGGATGAGGTTGGGCACAAATTCTGCAAGGCGCTCATAATCTGTAAGAACCTTCCACACATGTGCCTCACTGGCCGCGATATGTACAGATGCACTAATGTGCCGCTCTCGCCAAGATACTGCCTCAACCTGGCACTGAACTTCCCGTTCTAGTGAATTTGGATCTCCACTCACTTCTGTTTCCTTTGCATCACTTGATGATTCAGCAGGCTGTTGCACAGAATCCCTCTCAACCATAGAATGTGCAGTGGAGTCTGATTTCCGCATTGTGTGACGCAACTTGTGTTGTATTGATTTCAAAACCTTTTGACCTATTTTGCTCTCGATTCCCCCTCCCTGGAAAGAAGAGAGAGAAAAAGTTATAAGAAATTGACAAAGTCAACATCCCAGAAAAAAACTATCTTCTTCTTCCTGCCTGCATGATCCATACCAACTGCAGTCTCACCCAAAGATACAATATTCAAGAGTTCAAGGCTCAACTACCCAGAGAAATATGTTTCCTCGTTTCCTACATGGGATCCAAGGAGAAAAAGCAACAGATACTCATAAAAATGCTACAAACATTACCTCAGGAAAATATTGTGATTTGGTTGTGAGAAGTTCCACCATCAAGGCACTGGACATCTGTGACTTGAATCTGCCCAAGTTCATCAATGCCCATTGTCTATTCTTCAGTGCCAGAACACACAGTGGATGCAGAAATACACCCTACCCAGAACTCTCAGCATAATGCCTGGTAAGGGGGCACAAGATAGCTTGCAGATTGGCCATGCTGCATGAGTGTGATGATCTCTCAAAAGCAACACCCAGTAGAATGTACACTTGAAATTTGATGGGGCCAATGCAACAAAGCACAGTCAAGTTCCTGGCTTCACAAACCTAAGAGTATGCAAAGAAAGTGCCCAGAAGAAGAACACTGTGTCATGCCTATGAACATGTGAAAAATTGCAATATGCTTGGCATGTTGCAGGCCTGCAATATTTCACATATCACTCTCCACGAGGTAAGATGTCTGGTGTGCAGAAGGAATACATCAGGCCAAGCAAGCTGCTTTAACACCTTCAGCTTTGAGCTTTACATTAACCACATACGTTAAAAGAGAGAACACAGGAAAACCTTCATGACCACAAAGCACCGTTTATTCTGATGCTGATCTATGTCAGGTGTTGATTCAAGGCCCTAGCACTGAATATAGATGCAAATTGCACAATTTCAGAAGCAAGGACCCATGGCAAAAGCAACAGAAAACAGACAATCCTACATGATACTTACCAACTCACAATGATACACAAAGGCCCTCGATCTGTTCTTCAGCAGGGATGGGATGAGACAGACCAATAGAAAGAGGACAGAAAAGTATGAAATGCGTAGACAAGCAGAAACAAAAGAAATAAAATATATGCAGTAGGAAAGCGCAGTAAGCCCAGTCAGTCTGCAACCGATTCTTCTTGTCTGCCACCAATTCTTCTAGGAGTCCAGATGAGGGAAAAAGGAGTTCCATTGTGGTGTCCGGAAAGGCAAGAATTGCTTACCTGCTTGCAGAAGGACATGATGAACGAGGCACCTTTGAAAGAGAGGTGGTGAACCAAGCTGAAACCATCGCCTCTTCCGAATCTTGGGCGGCAAGCTTTCTTCTAAGCAACCATGGCGGCGGCCAAGGGTGGAGGAGGACAGCGGGAGACGACACATGAAGGACATTCAGAGGACTAACCATCTACAGTCCAGGTGAATGCTGAGAATCGGGGCAGCGCTCGACATCCAAATTGAAGACCAAGGGAGCAGCGAGAGCTCTGAATGGCAACCGAGAAGATGTCACCCAGAGCAAGAAACGAGAAAAGAATTGGGAATAACATCAACCATGGTAGGTATTCAGGCTCCCAATGGCCAGTGCCTGATGCAAGAACAACTTGAGACAGAAACCTAATGAGACGAAAACGGAACGAGACGACTCGGCGCAACAGTGCCACTTACCCTCGTCTCTTCTCCCCCCCTTTCCTTCCCTTCTCCAGGCAGAGCTGTACACCTACACGAGACTGAGATGAGCTTCCTAAACCCTAAGCACAATAGCACTTTTTCATTCCTTTCTTCCTCTAGATCGCTAGCCTGTTTCGTCTTTCACTCATTACAACTCCATTAGGAGGATATCACCTGCCATTGGAACAAAGGAAACTGACACTCTCCACTCATCTTTGTTCGACACACATGAAAGAAAAAACCCAGAAAAAAAAAGACACACAACTACCAGCATGTGCATGGTAGAGCAGCAGCTGACGGATTCTTGTTCACGGGTTCAGTATGTTCTCGTTCCTCTGCTGCGCCTTGTCAAAATTTGGTTTTGATCACACGCATACCAGAGTTCAGATTTCCGACCGCACATGAGTGATGCTGGTAATGCGAATCGGTGACGATGCAGAGACACTTATTCAAAGACTTAGAATCCCAAATTCCAACTTCACACGGGATGTCTGCACCGCAAATTTACGACAACAATCGATCAGGGAATGTTATGTGTGAGAGAGAGCGTAGAAATTTTAGTGTGAAGAGCTAGCTTCGATCATCATCGTCTATCATCTGCCGCCACTGCTGCTGGTGGCGACAGAAGAAAAGAGTTTGTGATGGAGCTTGGTCCTATTGGCCACACTAAGATGAAGGGTGCGACCAAACACAAATCTGGCCCGTTGGAAACGGTGACCATCGAGGGCTGGAATCAGGATAGATGGATTTTTATTCGCTATGTCGGATTCAATACCATCCAATCATATCAGGTGATAACTGGGCGCCCGACAAATAATAGGTTGGAAAAATCCTTTCCTTAATAAAAACAAGCTAACTTTAATAAAGGTGCATTCACACCTGGTGTTAGGGACTCTAGTGTTGAATCCCCTAACACCATGCTAGTCATTTAGGACTTGCACCTACTTACCATTATCATTTTATGTTAAGCTAACATTCACTTAGCATTCAGCTCTCACCCATTTAACATTGGCTGACACCTACGATGCCACCTAGATTTTCATTTAACAATGACTTAACATCAAGTGTGAATGCACCATTTTAAAGGTGCATTCACACTTGGTGTTAGAGACTCTAGTGTTGAATCCCCTAACACCATGCTAGTCATTTAGGACTTGCACCTACTTACCATGATCATGTTATGTTAAGCTAACATTCACTTAGCATTAAGCTCTCACCCATTTAACATTGGTTGACACCTAGGATGCCACCTAGATTTTCATTTAATAATGATTTAACATCAAGTGTGAATGCACCATTTATAAAACATGTAAGGAGGGGGAGGCCCAGGGATGGGAGCCTTTTCACAAGGAGGCAACTATCAAGCAATTATGTGCCCCAACACCCACCAATGCATCGTCCATTGAAAACCTTCTTACTTCCCCCCTTCCCCTACCTTGGTAATTAAAAGTATCTATATGAGCGAGTGGAGACATTCCCCTACCTTCGTAATTAATTATCTATATAAATGGGTAAGTGTTATATGTAAACGGTTACTATGGTGATATGTGTAATGCAACACCTAAGGCCATGGGCATTATTGGAATAAGGGCATGTGCAAGGTGGACTCAAGCCGTGCTTGATTTAAGTAATGCTGGTGGTTGAAAGCATTACATGACACAAAAATTGATGCATCATTATTATTTTTTATTATGATATTTGGCCATGTGTTGTTTGGGGTATCATAATTATTTTTAAACAAGTATCATGAGCATTTTGAAAAATGAAACACTTGATTTTTTTAACATTGCGTTTTTCAAAACACCTATGTGTGATGCACATTGCATTACATTACATTGAATAAGTGTGCATCCACATTGATTGTTTTTCTAGGTGGAGATTTTTACATTAACATGTAAGCTATTTGGTGATTTCTAGGAAGGTTAATGTATATGGATGATTATTACATAGGTGACCACCATGGTTAGCCATAGAAACATGATATAATGAAAAAATGTTTTTTTTTGTCACACATCATCCATCATATATGGTGTGTTGGTGGGTGTTGGGTCACAATATGGGAAACTTAATCCTTTGTAGGTTGAAAAAAATTTAAGCAACTTGGATGCATTGACATGTTCCCTAGCTTGTAAATAAGAATAAAACTTTGTCCTTGTATTTTCAAGTGTGAGTTTTGAAATTACAAAGTTATGAGTCTTGTCATTTTGAAATTCATAACTTCCTTGGTTCAACTATTATTGGTCAAAATTCAATGGTTCAAGGACTTGTTCATACCATTGGAAAGCTATTGAAACATAGATGTCTAAAATAAGCTCACATGACCCATTTGGACATCTAAAACACAAGTTATGGCCAAAAGAAGGGTCGAGAGTCAAATTGGCAATTTGACTCTCAACCACTAAAAGTTAAGAATCACCCCGATTTCCTTGCATGCAAGTGGCGTGCGACATACCGTTGGAAAGCTCTTGATGAGGACTACAACTTTGTTTTAGATGTCATCCCAATCGAAAGTCTTCACACAAAGTTATGGAGCCCCAAAGTTGCAAGAGTCCCAACTTTGGCAATTTCGGGACTCCCACTTGGGAGTCCCGTGACAAAAAACCATTTGGATGTGGGCCTCGTGGAGAGGCACAAAGTATACTATAAGGGGGAAGGTGGTGGCTTCCCCCAAGTCCGGGCTGTGGTGAGTCTTATGAATTCGAGTTGCCCGTGGCTCGTCCTAACACCAAAAGTGCTCCAACTATGCACTAACCACCTTGTGTTGGTCTTGTGCAAGTTCGTGTGAGTAGTTGATGCTTATCGCTCTTCCTAATCCCATCCCGGAGCTTCAGCACGCCCTTCTACCCCCTCAAAATGCTTCGAACCGGGAGTGTGCCCCGATTCCTTATTCTTCCATTGTTTTCAGTTTGGACTCACATTTGAATCCATTAAGGAGCTTGGGGGTGCGTCATGTCCCCTAGCTTGTAAATAGGAATAGAACTTTGTCCTTGTATTTTCAAGTGTGAGTCTTGAAATTACCAAATTATGAGTCTTGTCATTTTGGGATTCATAATTTCCTTGGTTCAATTCTTATTGGAAATATTTTTAAATAAAAATTGTAATCCTTATAAAAAAAAGTTTTTCAACAACATAAAGGAACAATTTCTCTTACATTTTTCCCCTTTCAATGTCTCAAGCATAAACTACAAAGACAAAAAAAATTCCAATGTATAAAAAAACCAAAACAAATTATGGTAAAAATATGTTTAAATATGAATCTAAACATTTTTTTTTCAAAGTCAAAAACAAGAACCCAAGATATGAAAGACAAAAGTTCAAATGGAATTTTATTATGATAACATATATGAAAACATGAACATGAAGCAAAACTTTAATTAATATTGAACATATTGAAAGTAGTAAGGTCCTATTTTGATTTGTAATCATTTTGAGACCTAACTCAAGGAAAATTTCACAAAGGTCTCATATGTTCACTATTCAAATAACCTTTTTGAAAACCTTCCTAAACTTCAAATTAATTGGAAGTTATGGATGAAAAGTGGAAAATGGTGAATGAATTTTATCCATTATTGATAAATCAATTAAATAAAAATAATCTATTGCAATGATATTCATCCACATTATGATGTTGGGGATGATGTTAATGATACTGATGTTAACAATGATGTTGGGGAATGTCATTTATGGCATTCAACTTTTTATCTTTTTGTAATTTGTTTTTATTTAAACTCAACAATGTCTTTCACTTCATATGTGGTTATGGATAAGGTAATCAACAAGAAGCACTAATGAACAAAAAATATCCTTAATCACCTAATCCATAGTGACATAATGTATTATGAGCACATTGACAATGTTGATGACCTTCCTTGAAGAGCCTAGGCAAGTTTAGTGCTAGCTACTAATAGTTGTTATCAATTTTTTCCTCAAGAAGCCTACTTAGATCCTTAATAGATGATGACCCCCCCCCTCCCTCCTTATTTTTTTTATCAACAATGAATCAAAAATATATATTGTTAATAAAAATTTGATAATGGGATAAATTGCAACAAATGGAAAAGTAAAATATTATTTTAGTAATATAACAAGTAGAATATGAATATAAGGTGTCGTATATATATTCATCCAATGAAAACAATGATTGGGAATGGTACATTAAACACCATAAACATGTGCCATGATAAATTAAAAGACTTGTTGTAGATTCATGAATTATTCTTAAATTCCAATTAATAATTGTGAGGGAAAATTTTAAAAATTGATGGAATATTTGAGAAGATATCATTTATTGAAATGAAACCCTAAAATTATTCAAGTTGGAATGGAACCTTAAAATCATTTGTTGAAATGAAATTGTGGAATCCAATTTTAAAATCCTAAATCTTGAAAACCTAAAATCTTGGAGTCCTAAAATCTTGAATCCTAATGTCCTAAATCTTGAAATATCAGAGTCTTAAATCTTGAAATCTTAAATCCTAAAGTCATGAATCTTGAAATCCTAGAATCTTAAATCTTGGAATCTTGGAATCATATAATGAAATCCTAAAATCTTGAAAATCATTTGTTGAAATGGAATCGTGGAATGTTTTTGTTGAATTAACAAAATTATTTCGAAATTCCAATGTTGATGTTTTTTGTCGAATAATTTGGATGAAGTTTACTTTATTTCATGGATGTTTTAGTTGTAAAATGGGACCTACTTCTATTTGCATTTCCTTGTTAACACCTTTAAATAGATTTGCATTTCTACACGTAGTACATGCAATGTATTATAATGGCACATTCCATGTGTTGTTATTTCCATCAATGCATTACCTAAGCCTATGTACTATCAAGCTAAAATGTGTGCAAGTTTCATGTGTTGTTATGATAGCATTGAATGTTCAATAATAGCTCAATTATTGAGTAATTAGAACCTACTACAATCACTTTTTAAAACTACATTAGGTAAATGACCTAGGGATATTATCTTGAAAGTTGTTTTCTAAATGCTTGTTCACTTAAGGAATCATAAACATTCTCCTTTTTTGAGTGTAAGCAGTTTGCACATGGTTTCAATTTTTTCAAACCTAGATTTTTGTTTTTCTTGATTAATTTTTTAATCATATTGTGTGGAATTGGCAACTAAATTCAAACTTATCATGTAATGTGGCTTGCGAGTCTAAAAATATGGTGCAAAAAGCAAATGAAGGTTGTATTGAATGGTTCAAAATCAAAGTTGGGCTTTCTAATGAGGTATTGGATATCAAGATGGAATTAAATGAGTCCCATGTGTCTATGAAGGAGTGTGAATGCTTGTGGGGCCCAAAAACATCAAAGAATGGGTTCAAGGTGATTAGTTGCAATGTGACGCACTCCCAAGCTCCTTGATAGACTCAAATGTGAATCCAAGGTGAAAACAACAAAAGGATAAGGAGTTGGTACACGCTCCATGGCTCCTAACACTTCGGGGGTAGAAGGGCGTCTGGAGCTTTAGGATGGGGACTAGGACAAATGACAAGTAAGTCAATTATTCACATGGACCTACATAAACTAAACAACAAGTTGATTAGTGCATAGTTAGAACACTTTTGGCGCACGGATGAGCCATGAACAAACACAGACTCACAAGACTCACCACAACCCGAACTTGAGGGAAGCCATCACCTTCCCCCTTATAGTATTTTATGTGCCTAGCCATGGGGCATGTACCCAAATGTCATTTTGTCCTAGGATTCCCAAGTTGGGAGTCCCGAAATTCCCCAAATTGGGACTTTCACGATTTTGAAGGCCCATAACTTCTTGTGAAAAGCTCTGATTGAAGTGAGGTCTAAAGAAAAGTTATAGCCTTTGTTGAGAGCTTTCTAACGATATGTGGCACGTCACTTGAACACAGGGAAATAAGGGCGATTCTTGACTTTTAGTGGTTGGGAGCCAAATTGGCAGTTTGACTCCCGACCCTTCTTTTGGCCATAACTTATGTTTTAAGTAACCAAATGGGTCATGCAAGACCATTTTAGACATCTACATTCCAAGAGCTTTCCAATAATATAATGAACTATTTAATACAATGAGTTTTGACCCTTAAAATTTCCCTTTGAAAATTCAGAAGTCCATTGGGACTCTAACTCCCAAAATGGGAGCTCACTTGGGAGCATGTGGGTTCATTCCCTCACACTCTCTTACACTCCCGAGAACACGAAATGTGATTCTTAGGCTTCACTTTTGGCCCGCACCTTTGCAAACCTTTGCCTTGGTCGCGAACCTAAAGCTAAAGTTACAACACAATGATCCGAATTGTTAGAATCCATAAACTCTGGCCAATTGTTTATTAGAAAGTTAAGATTACAAGTGGTTCCATTTTGCTAGAAAAAAATTTATTGAAAGGAAATTTTTTTAATTTAATTGGGTTGTTTATGCTACCCAAGCACAAGGAAGAGGAAAAAGAAGGTATAAAAATAAAGTAGTTACAAAAGATGTTAAATTTTTTTTTAAAAAACTTGGTAGTGGTTGAAAAAGGAAAAAATCACAATTGGGTGACAAATTCATGGCATTTGTAAATGACACAAAAGAAATATTGAAAATGTTAATGCAAGTGTTAATGTATACAAAACTTTAATGGCACTTATTGGAAACCATGTCAAACAAATCTTGGTTGTGCATAACTAGAAAGTGGCATTTCTCATGGCACAATTGAGTCAATTGAAAAGTGAAAAGGCTGAAGTATGAACTTCAATCAAAACATAGTCTATCAAGTTGCAGTTGTGTTAAAAAAAAATGTGAGATGTCTTTGGTACCACATGGTATGATAGAAGCATTTTAGACTGTAGAAAATGGATTGATCGATCTGAGAGGTGTTGTGAAAACAAAAATGAACCAAATAGTGGGATTTGAAAAAATGAATAAAATGGAAAAAATTCAAGCTAAATATATGGGTGTTCTGAGAAGCCCAATGTCATAAGGTAGACCATAGAAACATGCCTTGAACGTGCATGAGGATTTGTTGTGCAAGTAAAGTTGTTTGCCTTTGAAGAGAAAAAAGCTTGTGCACTAGAGCCAAAATCTTAAAAAATTCACTCCAAGATTCTACCATTAAGTAAGGCATTAGAGGAGGCTAAGAAATATCAGTTGCCCTTGCAAAAAAATTTTGCAACTAATGGCTTTGGAAATGACTTGATCATTTTTAATCCTACACCACCAACACACCCAACAACAAGGAAAACAACATTTTCTACTATAATAATAGATCTTGCCACATGCTTAATTTGTAACACTTTTTATGTTAAGCACAAATTTGTGGTGGCATCTTGTGATTATTTGTACTACCTATGGTGCATTGTAGTCCATGTGTAGTTTTCTGATTACATTGTTGCGCAAATGTTTTGTGTGGCGGAACTTTTAATCGGTAATGGTGCATTGACATCGAGTACAAGCTTATGAGTGTTAAGAAGATAAATGCATAGTTCAAATAGTAGGTATTTTCCTAACATGTGTTTTACGAACTTTTCAACTTGTCTACGAATTTCATTAAATGTTGGAATTTGATAAATGGTTAGTTCAATTATAAAATTTGATTATTGATGTAGATGCGAATTTAGGTAACATGGATTTTGTTTGAGTTCACTGTCTATCTTTGAAAAAAATGCCCATGAAACACATGTTTTAATAGGAAAGAGGAAGACTTCTATGAAGATAAATGTAATTATAGAATTATCTTCATCTTCTTAATTTGAGGTATGTTGAATTGAATTTTGGTCAAATGTTCTCAAGATTTTTTTGGAAGTACAATAGTAGGAAAGTAGCTAACATTTCTTGGATAAAAGATTAAGTCTAATAGTGCAAAACTTTTTATAAATATGTGAGTTACTACATCAGCTACTTCCTTTCAATTTTGGACAATTAAATCATATTTGGTTCCAAGTATGGTTTGAACAATTTCACTAAGTTTGTAGCGTTAGCTATAGTTTTATTGTTATTCTAGATGGACAATTTTGGTTCCAATTTGTGTTGAAGTTATCTTGATTTTATCAATAATTTTTTACAAATAATTAAATCCCCCCCAAAATTCCATTCCTAGTTCAACTATCATTTGTTGTGGGACATTAATATGCCAACTAATGTTTCATTTTTAGAGCATCATAATATCATGGAATCCTTTTATGCAAAAGCTTGAACAAAATGGAAAGGCATGATCCTCTCAACAAGAAAAATCATAACCACACTTCAAAACATATGCCTAACCATGATCTACCATGAAGGCCTTTAACCACAAACTTCCATTGGGATTGCAATGTGAAATAGAAAAGTCTATTAGTGAACAATCCAATGAAGGAATCAATAACAAAACCAATGGTGCATAGTAGGACCCAACACATTCGTGTTTTAGTTTGATCCCAAAGCTTCATAATTGGCCCAATGTTGGTAATCTAATGTACTCTAAGTTGCATTAGAATTTAATTTTTAAAAACATATCTACAAGCAACCATTACCCGAGAACTACAAATCCTTCATGAATACCTTAGGATTTACATAACAAACCAGAAAAGTGGAACATTATAAAAGAACCACTAAACTAAAAGGCAAAAAATTAAGTAAATTACAAATAGTTCTTCAGTAACAAAATTGTGTGAAAATGCCATTTTGTAAGCATCTATGGTAGGATTTTCTAGTAATGCATGTGACAATGTAAGGAGAAGGCAACAATTTAATAACTCTTCAGAAAAGGAAAAGCTAGTCCATTTGGGAGGAAGGGCTTTGTGAGCCATATCAACATAACCATGCATGGTAATTTCAATTTTTAAGAATTGCATCAAGGATATTGGGGTGTGATATGGCTATTAGGGGTTTTTAGCAACTTCATGTTAAAATAAGGAATGATGAATGCGCATGATTGCGAGGTTGTTTTTTTAAAATTCAATTGGATGAATGAAATGTAGGGTTAATTCTTTTCTTCAACAAAAGTTAATAATCATAGTTTTAAAACCTCAATTGCGTGATTAAAGGTGAGAAATCTCTAAAAGGTTAGAATTAGAAGCAAACACTAAAATTCGTAATGTTCGGCAAAACATTGGTCTTGTTATGATATTTAGTGATTAGTTGCATAAGTGAAGATGATTGAGATTTGTGAAGCAATTTAGGGGGTGTCAATGAAAGGTCCAATGGAAATAAAATAATCTTCAAACATTATAAGCGTAAGATTAATTCGAGACAACATGATAATTAAAATAAATAGTGTGATAGGGTGGCAATTGCAACATGGATTTCATGATGAATGAGATTTTTATTCATGTTATGGATAAGTTCAATGAGGAATTACAATTACATGTGGAGTCCTAGGTTATGTCACATTGATAGTTCATAACTATAGAAAATCTAGGATGCGTCAAATAACGCAAGCTAAATAATCTGCCTTGTTATTAAGAGGCAATTGACGAATCAGATCGCACAACCAATGATATTGTCCAACGTTGGGAATTGAAAACCATGCAAAGATGGAGGTGTTTTCAGTTTCATAAAAACCTTTGTAGATGGTTTCAAATTCATCATTAGTTGAGGTCTTCCCTCACCTCCTTCCTTCTCCTTTTCTTTAAAAGCATGAATTTGGATCATTTGGGTTTTTTTTCAAACATAATTTTTTATTTAAATCCTTGAAAACTTGTTCTTACAACTTTCCTTGGGAGGAGAAGAGTGATTAGTCTTAATAGATGGTGGAAAAAGAGAAAATAGATTAGATAATGGTAGTACCTTCGAAATAATGGAAGTGAATAGGGATAATTTTAAGAGTTTAAAATCTTAGAAAATTTTCACAAAACCATTTGGATTCCATGGTGCAACTTTTTATTAATTTAGGTGCAGAGCTTGAGATTTGGTAGGCAGGTGTGCCTTGTAGTTAGTTTTCCAATGAACTAATGCAAGTTAGATTTGAATAATATATGTGATGAGAACAATGTTTTGAGTGACTAGAAGTCTACTATCAAGTTGAGTTTTTTGCATTCATGAAACCTTTTCAGGTTCTATGGCACAACTTTTTACTAATTTAGGTGCAGAACTTGAAATTCGGTAGGCAAATGCACCTTGTAGTTAACTTTCCAATGAAGTAATGCAAGCTAGATTTGGATAACACATGTGAGGGGAATAATGTTTTGAATCACTGGAGGTCTGCTAGCAAATCGAACATATTGTCAAATCCTTAAAAGTGGGTTTAGGTGGGTGACAGTTTAACATAAAATTATAGGATTTGGAAAGTTTGAACTTAAAAAATATATTTATCAATTCCATAACTGATGCATAGGAGGCAAACTATTTGTTTTCGACTATAAACATAATTTAATATCTAAAAATACACTTTGCATTTTTCCTTCACCAATAGCATATGTACCTCTAAGTATAATCACCTCATAAAATCAAAAGTAGAAGGATAGGAAGTCGCCTCACATGCTTCCACTTGGTTCAATTCTTTGAATGGTTGAAATGGTGATTTGGATTTGGGCTTCTTACACAACAACTATTTAAGATTATGGGAAGTGTAAAACACAAAATGTAGATGGCAATGTAACAAAATATTGCTTAAATAACCTTTTTATTGGGCAAGATCAATACATGAAAATATTAGTTTGAAGTTAAACACAAAAAGAAAGGTTTTGGTTATTTATTTACAAATTTTTTTTTAATTTTCAATCTCACCCAAGTTTAGACAATGGCCATTTATATGTAGGATGTGGAACTCCAAACTAACTTACAATTGAATTTTAATTGAATATTCCAAAGCAAAAAGTATAAGCAACCAAAATAACACAACAAGATCTATGTTTTATCACTAAGCTCTGCCATAGATAATAAAACAATATACATAGGAAAATCAAATTTAGGAGGACAACAAACTTGAAAAAAACTTGTGGGATGAATATTAACATGAAAAATCTATGCTACTTCACAAACTACACTTCCCGATCCCCAAAGAAAAAGTGCACTAGGAATAAACATCTCTTTGGTCATACTTGGTACTAAGTTGCACAAAGGAATTTTGGCTTATCCAAATTCCTTCTTATCACATTAGCACACCCAAGCAAGCAATGTCTCTTCCTTCCTACAAAATCTACCCTCACAACACAAAACAACAACAAAAAAAATAAAATCCCCTTGTTGTCAATGTTTGTCTTTTGTGCCATTCATGCTAAATGGTCACCTAGCCAAAGTCAAATGACCAAGATGCTATTTTAAAATCCTAGTGCTAAATAATACCACTTAATTTAAGATTGGGTGAAGAGAATACCCCAAGTAAGTTCATTGTAATTTTGCTTCAAAGAGGCATTCACATGTAACCTACATAGAAGAAAAGTTCATAACCTATGTTTAAATAATACATCATCAAAGGATGTGGGATTTGTAGGAACATCTTTTAGTTGAAAATATGTATAATTATGGTACCATAACTAAGTTCAACATTATGTTAGTTCTTGGTTTCCAAACAGTCTATATTAGCCACAAACTAAAACAAATAACATGAATAGCAATTCAAAAATAAGACCAAAATCTCACAAGAACCTTATCCATAACAATTTTACCTTTATGTCAAATGTTAGTTATGCTTCAAAATTTTATGTGACAACATGGATGATAAGTTTAAAAGACCTAAACCATGGCTATAACATAATTTTGGTGATGGAAATTGTTTAAACCAAACTCCTAGGTAAATCCAACGTATTACCAAGGATGAATAAGCATTATTTTCACCACATAAAGAACCATCACAAAAAACTTGGTGTTGTCCATAAAACTCAAATACACAATATGCAATTAGCCCTTGTAAATAAACTTGAAGAAGGCCATTTTTAAATTCCTTTTCAAGAACACTACATTTAACCACGTATCCACAAAATTAATGAACATTTAATCTATGCATTATTGCAAAATCAAAACATTCATCGCATGAACTTTTTAGCTAAAAAAAGGATGTAAGAATGTACATACCTCTAGCCTAATCACTTTTGTTTAGTTCATTTTTTATTTGTACCTTTAAAAGTTGGGTTACCTTTGGCCTTGTATGGACTCCTTGCAAATAATCTCATGACCTCCATGATTAAATATTTGATCCTCTTGGACCATTATGATCAGCCATAAATTGTGCAACATCTTTAGATAAACCTCTAGTTATTGTTACTTGCTTGGAGAATTTGCTAGGAAATATTGTAGATTTCTTTTTATGGCGGGTTGGCTTCTTTGAATTTCTAACAATTTCCATGTTTGATTTCTCACTACCATTTAACAAGCCTATGTCAATGCTAGGAGAGTTAGAAAGGACCACCTTCAACAAACCTTGCCTTGTAATTTGTTTAATTTCTGGCAAGTTTGCAGCTTCATGGTTAGGCCCTAGCTCTGTACCTTAGCACACAAATAGATTGATGGTTGGTGGTCCATTGATTTCAATTCACCAAGGTGATCATCTATGGGGGATGGCACAATCTTCCATGGTTTGCCACTATATTTTGGAGCATCTTCACTAGGTGACAAAGTCCCACTACTTTTAGACTCATGGGCTTGTAGTATGTGGAATGTTGGATGCCATACATGATGCGACTCTAGGCTTGCTTTATGGCAACCCAAAGATTCAAGTTGCAAACTTCCATCATCACTAGAAGTTTCATTAGAATCAAAATTGAATTCACCTCTTTGCAACCACTTATCTCCATCCCAAGGTTGATAATGGTGTGTGTAGCCTTCTTGCATGTATAATTCTTGTGTTCCACATGTGGAATGATTGTTGAGTTGAATGTTTGGGTGAGGCCCATTGGTTTTAAATGAGGCACTCCAATGACAAGGCTCTTACAACTAGATATGATGTCACAACAAATGGGACACAACAAGACCTCATGAGCACACTTGCTACAAATCCCACTATGTCCACAAGGTTGAATTAAACAACACAAAAGAACCTCAACCCATTGATAAGTTCACAATTTTTTTCTAGGGTTCCAAATCTTAATAACAAACAAGAATGAATCATTTGTAAAATCATTGTAGAAATCTCTACACAAAATGCATTAAAAGTTGAATATCCAAAGTAACAAAAGGCCATTTCATTAGTGAAACAAATTGTGCATGTTGCAAATGTTACAACTAATGGTAATGCGACCACAATTATTGGATTGCTCCCTTGTGTGCTCATTTTGGAAACCATGTGCGATTGTTGCAACCTCATAAACATGGTTCAACTATGGGTTGCCAATGTGATTTGTTTGGGGGCATCTAACTAGGCTTCTTGTCATAACTGTGTTATGTCCATAATGTGGGATTGTAGCAATACTAGCAACTTTTAACTATTCACCATGATTTTCATCAACTGTTGTGTAGGCTCCAAAGTGTGAATGCCCATCTACACGATATACATTAATAAGATGAAAAAAAAACCAAGAAGTTTTAGCTCCTACCTAGTGGAATTAAGATGATTTCTAGAAGTTGGAAAGGTTGGAATCAAGGAATTAAAGGATCGAAACAAATGAAAGGAATTGAACATGGACTATATGCATGTAATTTCATGAACCTTATTGTTTTCCAAGAATTTAAACTTGGCACAAGTCCTTAACATTTTAAACTCAAAAAATTAGTACATGAAATAATTCAAGGAAGGTATCAAAATACAATCTTGAAATAATTCGTTTGAATTAAGGAAGGGGTTAAAATAAGAAATAATTCCTTTGAACCAAATAATGGGTCAAATTAGAAGGTCTAAGTAAAAGAAACAATTCCTTCAAACTAAAGAATGGGTCCAATTACAAGGTCAGAATAAAGGAAATAATTCCTTTGAACCAAGTAATGGGTTAGTGTACATGAAGACATTCCTTTGAAGTAAGGAAGAGGCCAAAGTACATGAAACAATTCCTTTGAACAAAAGAATGGGTCAAGGTGACCACTTGGAATTCAGGAGAAGGAATCAAAGATGTTAAAAGTTTGAAGGTGAATTCTTGGAATTCATGACAATGAATTGAACATATATTGAAAGGATTCATGCATGATGGACCTTAAAGGAAGGTTGAAAGTTATTTCATAGAATTCATGACAAAAAACTTAACTTATATTGAAAGGAATCATGCATGATGGGCCTTAGCTCAAAGAATTGAGAATGACTTCCCAAAACTCAAGATAAGGCATGTAACACAAGAAAGGAATTATGCAAGATGGATCTTAGAGGTCAAGAATTTTTTTTCTCCTTATATACATGTGTTTAACATCAGGAAGGTCAACTTTAAGGTTCATGTGCTTCAATAGAATATTAGAAGAAAGTACTTTCTTTTAAGGGCACTTGGGGAAACTCCTTAAAACATTACAAATGGAAACGAAAATGAGATTAAGAAGTCAATGAATATGATCCTAAGGGAAAAAAACCTATGTTAAAGATTATGGAATCATTAGAACTTGGTGTTGTTGATGAACCTTACATCAAAATCAAACAAAAGCTTGCCAAATTTTTAGACTTGTACACATGACAAGGATTGCCCATAACAATAATTCTTTTCACAATTTCAAAGCTGGTAATGTACTTGAAAAAAATTTAAGCCAACAAATCCTTACCATAAAACCATGTAAACAATGTTGCTTCTCATCATAAATGCAAATTTGTATGATCATTTTGAGTATTGTTGACGAACCCATGTGACGATTGCCAATCCTTATCAAATTCCTTTTCACATCCACGTGCCTTACACTTAATGAAAAGTTATAATGTACATCCATACACCATGGATGATAGCAATGACCACATGATGTAACATTTATGTCATTGCAATGAGAATTCTCGTGGCATATAGGGCAATCTTCAACATCAAGGATTTTTTTTCAAAATTTAAAGGTTTGGATACAGGAATTGGACATGCAAAAGGAATACATCCAACCTTCAATTTTGACCATTATACTACATCCAAAATTTGCAACTTTCCAAGCATAATTTGGTCCTCAATGTGTTTATTGTATGTGTTGTTAGCTATAATTAGGTCATCTTTACTTCCATGGCAATTTGATTTTGTTGACAACAACTTCAATTTTACTTGCTCAAAAAAATTCTCTTTGAAATGAAATTATTGTCTAAACTTTGAAACTCAAAAGGCTTCAACTTCCTTTTGTTTACTATCAATAGACGAGCTATAAGTACACCATCAAAAGATAGTCCACCAAGATTAGTAAAAAGTTCTTTCAAAGATAATTCAACCCTGTTAAGAACATATTTAGCCTTTTCAAATTTTGTCTTTGCTTGGGCATGGATAACTTGTCGAACGTTGAACATGAGCTTTGGCTCTTCCATGTTCAAGTTCCTTCTACTCTTTCATCATCACAACTTGTTGCATACGATCCTTCATCCCTAAAAATACCCATTCTTTTGCAAATAAAAATTCATGCACATTGTGGATAATCTCTTGACTAACAACCTGGTATGGTGTTGATTGCAATAGGGAGATCTTCATAGATGAAGCAACTATCTTTGAACTTGAACCTTCTACCTTTAGTTTTAACATTGTGGATTAACGATTGGAACTTGAAAGCTAGCAAGGGAATTTCAACAAGCTTGAAATGCCAAGGGCAGGTGCACCATTATAAATGCTTGGAAGATCAGTTGATGGGAGTTTCCCTGCTTAAACTTATAGTTGTATAACTTTTTAGCAAACCCAAACTCAGAACCCCATAAACTTGTGCCCTTTAAAGTCACACTAAGTTTTCTTGTTTTCCTTTCTTGGCGTTTTTAAAGGCTTATTGTCTTTTGTAAGTTGAATATCCATAAATAGCCTAATTTACCTCAATGGTTTTTTTTTCACCACTATTACATAGGTAAACTCCAATGACAAGGTCTCATTGAGTACATGTGCTTTCTTAAAAATGCGAGTGTAAGGGCTCTTAAGGATGCCCTTAAATTCAATAGTAGTTTGCACCTTGTATTTCTAGTTGTTTTTGTCAAATTGTGCCCCAAATATGACACGAATCTTTTCCACTAACACACATACATTTGACAAACCTCTCAAATATTGACATGTACACCATAGACCTTAGTCATTGATGAAGTATTGGAGATTGAAATCTTTTTTGGCTATATGGCCTTCACTTGCAAAAAAAACAACCAAACATACAAATGTCAAATGACTTTATCAATTGAAAATGGAAAATGGTAAAGGGATTAACCATGCATTTATATGTTGTACCTTTGTCATTTTTCCTCCTGTCAACAATGATTGAACTTCAAGTGTGAGTGTAGAATTGATGTTGTTAAATCAAAATGTGACTTCACACAATGAAAATATTTTTCTAAAAAATCACAAAATATATCAAAATTGTAATTTGTTTTTTTGTGCATGAGAGAAAGAATGGCACCAAGCTTGGCAACAATTCCAATGCAAGTTTAAACTTCAAAAACAAAATTCATGACGAACTAGCAATAGTTCTACCCTTGATTATGATGATAGACCTCAAGAAAGGAAAAATGTGATGGTCTATTAGCCAATAGGATATATAACATGGTTTTTTTTTTTCAAAAAAAAACTTTATTGAATTAAAAAGGGCCAACTTTCCTAATTTTCTTGGGTGGGTGGTTCCTAATGGTCCCACCCAATGATGGGTTTCCCTTTTACCTATTGCACCAACAAATTAATATGGTATGTATCCCATGTATACAAGGGACACTTTTAATTGGGCCACTATTGCATTGCAAAATATTCTTGAAAAAGATTTTGTAATACAAGGTGCAAATTACATAGAATCCACTTGATACATGTATGTTTGTATTGATAGATTTTAATCCTTTACACTTATATTTAACATCAACCCATGAATAGTTTGAGATTCAATACCCCCTTATTGAAGTCACAAAACATACAAATTAATCCTCCTAGATCATCAATCGGAAAGACCACCTTGTTTGTTGGAATTTTTGTTAATACCTTTCATGTTTGCCTTCTTCTGTCCAATATATTGTGTTTCCCTAACCACCCTTCTAGTTCAGTAGTTGTGAAAATGATTATGCATTACCAAAATACCTTTTAACAAATGTTAGGAGGCTATTGGGTGAAAACACATTATGATGATCCCCTTGTGGGCACTTTTGGGTCTAATATTATAATAAATACAATATAATTGTTCCAAAAGCATGGTAGATTTACTTTTGGGTATAAATTTTGATTTTGGGCCTTATAATGATTATTTTTACAAAAATAATGTTATGTAATAATAATAATAATAATAATAATATGATTATTATTATTTCATCAATTATCTATATTGAAATATCCATGGGTATATTTAAAGTATACATTAATATAATAAGGTCATTATCTCATTTTGACTACACTAATTTTAAGTCTTCATTAGTCATTAAAATAATCAACTTTAATGGAATTTAAAATATGGCCCATCTAGCTATGGTTGTCATTTTCCATGTGAATGTGATTATTTGTCAAATTTTCAATTTACGACACATTTATCGCATCCTTGTTGAAAAAACTCATTTTTTGAGTGAAATTTTTCAAATTGATCACATGGTATCCAAACATAGTTTAAACTATGTGAAATGGCATGATTCAATATACTTTCAACTTTCATAAAAATAAAAATTATTTAAATTATTTTTGGAATTTATTTGTGTTTTTGAGTACATGGGTACACTACACTTGTTCCCACAAATATATTCCAATCTCCCACTTTATAAAATGAAATGAAATATTTTTTAAAATAATATTTTGCGTAAGTTATATTCTAACATCATATGCAAAAATATTGTGAAAATCTTTCAAAAGTTTGAAGTGGGATACACTCAAACATGCACCTCTTTAGAAAGTAGTATAATATTACACCCCAAACAGGGTCCTTGTATTGTGTTTTCACATTATTTTATTATTTGGGACAAGTTCATTTAGGATCTAGAATAGTTGGTGAACTTGTAGATGAATATGATGTAACTTTGAATAGGCATTCATGAAGTTGAAACCTACTTTCAGTAGGTTATTAATCAACAAGCTATTGATTTATATAAGTAGGGGTTCAAGCTACAAGAGTTGGATGAAATGCAGATGTAAGCCTTACAAGTTGAGTTTGAAATGCAAAATCAACATCTTCATAAGATGTGTGTGTGGAGTTGTTGGAAGGTGAAGATGAACACCTTAAAACATAATAACTACCAAACACTAAGATTAATAAAAAATGCTAGAAGAACAATTAGTACATCAATAAAGGGAATTACAAAGTCTATGCCAAACCATCAAATGTTTATAAGGTGTTGGTTTCCTTGAATGGACCAAAAATACCCTTCAAGGGATTTTTTTTCCTGTACTTTTAAATGTAATGAATATGTGAAATACTAGCAATCACAAGAAAGTTAATGGCATACCAATGAATTTTCATGAAATTTGACTAAAATGGTGACATGTGAATATATTTGTGGGGAAGAAATACTTGTCCATGGATATTGAACACTACATTTGGAAATGAAAAATTTGAAAAGGTTTCATCCAATTGGGGTCAATTAATATAATTGAATAATATGAAAATAAATGCATCTTTCAAGTATCTTATTAGCTAATAATTTACATACAACAATGGCCCCTAAGGATCTTATGAATATGATGTGATGTTTTTTGTCCCCCTAGCCAAATACTTTAATTTTAGGTCCATTAGAGGCCACCACCTTTCATTGTATTTAGTGAAATATATATTAGTTTTTTTTTATGGTTAGGGGTGCATACAATAGTTGTACTAATATAGTTTATCAATGGTCATGGGGGGGGGGGGGGGGGGGGGGGGGGGGGGTGGCGCGGCG
>Ga0116227_10003055_pt1 | contig 37534 bp, 38 predicted proteins | sample S1TSphgellanicum_FD_89693 | JGI IMG/M metagenome (GOLD analysis project Ga0116227, IMG submission 89693) | Host-associated microbial communities from peat moss isolated from Minnesota, USA - S1T2_Fb - Sphagnum magellanicum MG | ecosystem: Host-associated > Plants > Peat moss > Unclassified...
CTCCCTCTTTGCGTCCCTCGTCGATTCAAAAGATATCCCTTGTTTTCATTATTCTGACCTTTACATTTTAGGCAACCTTTCGAAACATGTCAAAAGTGCTCACCCTCCTACTAGCCTCATTTCCCAAGCTAATTAAGCTATTTTTATTTTTTCAAGTGTCTTCCCCTTTTATGTTTTTCCCTGTTCTATTCCTTTTATTTCTTGAGGTTAATTTTGGGCTCAATCTAACTCCATTTTGGGGTTGTTTGAGTCTCATTTCGCATGCCCTCATTTGTTTCATAGGAACCTTTAAGCCATCTAGGATGAGGCCAAACAAGTTTTTCACTTACCTTTTGATCAAATTGTTCAAGCCCCGACAAATGAATTAACATGGTTCTTTTTCCTCCTATTGCTTTGTTAGTGTTTGCATTATATTTCAGGAGGTCATTTGAGTCACTAAAAGGTTTATGCTCGTTTTAGGAGGTTTATGGCATGTGACTGGTCTTTTCTTCAAAAAAAATCTTCACATGCTTCACGTAAACTTCATTCTCATCACTCATGGGAAGATTTTTTGACCATTCAATTTCATCAATGTTTAACTTTAGGGAGAGCTGGTGAATACAGTCACACTACAAAAGCTCTCCAACCCATGACACCAATTATTTTGTCGGAAAACATTATTATTACCCTACGTCATTTGCACCCCTGTCCTTCAAACCTTGTCCCTCCACTTATATTTTATTATTAGCTTAACACATTTTTGTCTTGGATAGGACTTTGTTTACCTAAGCCTTAACCACTACTCCCCATTTGTCTTTAGGTGGGTTTTCTGGGATGGTATATGAACATCTCTTAAAATGTTTCATACCAAAAGACCCATCCTCAAGGTTTTTGAAATTATTCCAAGCTATTGTTGTTGTTGATTGTGGGGATATCCCTAGGTCGGTGACCTTAATGTTGGGGGCTAGTTGATTGTTAGCAATGGCAAAGGACATTGGTGGTTTTCATCCTATTGCTATAAATGAGGTATTTATTTGACTTATTAGTCACTCCATTGTCCTATAGCTTCGAAGGCCATTTCAAGAACACCTATCCCCCCATCAATTTGGAGCATTGACCCTTAAAAGCTATGAGCCATCCTCTTTGGTGTCTAAACCTTCCTCATCCTACACCTTGATTAGGTCGTGATGTAGGTTAACATCGAAAACACTTTTAATAACATTTCTCAAACTACTAGTTTTAGAAAATTGTGTGATGCCAAGGAACTTTTAGCGAACATTATCCCTTTTACCAAGTTTTATGGTGCTCATTTTTTTCTTTATTACTAACACAGGCGACATGTGGAGGGGGTCACCATTATTGAGTCATCTTTAGGCATAAGGCAAGGTGACCCCTTAGGAGGTCTTTTATTTGTTTTGGCCCATTATTGAGCTCTCTTAGAGACCATCACGTTGGTCCCCCAGTTGTGTCTTTCCATCCCTAACATATGATACCCACATTATGAGGCTTATGAGTGAAATTACCCACGCCTTTGATCACATTTTAAACCAATTAGCCCTAATTGGGCTTAGGGTCAAGGTGTCAAAATGCAAAGTTTGGAATCCATCAAGGATATCTTCAAGCATAAAAATTCTTCAAAACTACACTTTTGTCATAGATGGCTTACTATGCCTTGTAGGTGTGCCAATGGGTTCTCAGGACTTTGCCATGCATTTTTTGGACGACATTTTATTTTAGGACATGGTGCATATTATTGATCATGTTTTCCTAGGAGACACCCAGGTTGTTTTGGGCATTTTATTTTCATGTGTAACTCATTGACCTTCTTATCTCACATGGACAATACCTTCTTTTTCCTTTTTGTTTCTTTTGGTAGGTTTCAACAAAAAATATATACAAGTATGTGAAGACATTATGGGTCTAGGATTTTGGGAATCTTTTCAAGGCCCTTTAGCGAGGTGTTAAGTTTGACTATTGATATCCTTTGGTGGTATCAGCTTTTTTTCAATGGAAGATTATGCCCCATTTACTTTTCTAAGGAATTGGGTTTTGGTGGTTCTGTATTTATGTTATAGGTTTCATATTTTCAATAGACTTGTTTTGGAGGAATATGTTTTTTAAGTTGAGGGGGGCCCACACCTTTTTCAATCATGCTTATGTGCAATGCAAAATGGCCTTCCTTTTACATCTAGGGAAATGCACCCTTCTTTTCAAAGTTTGGTAATTACTAGTGCCCTTAGGTCTACAAGCATCTTTGATGGACATCCACCATGACACATTCCTTAAGTCTATCTTGGAGGATGACTCCATTTTCTCAACATCTAGAGCTTGCATTCGTTTTTGTTTACGTAAGGGGTTTGGACTATGGTTGATTATTAGGCCATCTATTTGTTTATTTCACATCGCACATTTTACTTTCACATTAGCATTGCGTTTTTATTTTGGTTTGATTCAACCCTTAACATCTAACCTTCTCACATGTGATTATGGACATGAGTTAAACGTATCTAGCATGCACTTAATTTGTTGCCCGTTTGGAGGTCAACAAATAACCACACATGACACCATCCAAGGTGTCATGTATGCCCTCACTCAAGAGAGTGGGCACATTATATGGAAAGAAGGATGGTATGCCATAACATTAAGAGTTTCATTACAAATCAATCTTTACATGACTTGAAAGGACCAGATTTTTATTGTTGATGTGCTACTTACTAACCTGACACGGGAGGTCATGATTTCGAATGTCAAAACTAGTAGGTGCAAGTGTGAAATTTAATGCCATTGTTAAGATCCACAAATAAAGGGCTTCATGAAGGGCACCACAATATTCCAATGGCCATGGAGGTGCATGGTGCACTTGGGCATGATATGGATTATTCATTAGGGAGTGTGCCCATTTTTTTTGCAATAGACAATTGTGAGGTCATTTATCTTTGTCTTTTTGCATTCAATTTTTCAAGCAATGTGTTAATATGTTTTTAAGCATGTTTTAACCTTTATTATAGAAAGGAAGATTGCATTGGGGGGTGATGTTTGTTCTAGACTTCTCATTATTATTAAATCTCATGATTTGCATGCAAGCGACATTAGAAAGGCTGTGGGTGAAAACTTCCTACCACGAAAGGGACTAACTTTCTCCTTTTTTTTGGTTCTTACTGGTTGTGCATCTTTTGGCCTTCCCTTTTTCATCACAAATTCAATGGGTCATGATTTGGCAATAATAGTCGTGCAAAATCTGCTTTTCATATGTTCGTAGCAAATAAACACAAATGTCATTCATTTACTTGTGTTGTTTGAATATTAATATCATGTGCATTATTTAAACACAAATGTCATATGCCTATTTGTATTATTTAAACACAGATGTTGTATGTTTATTCATGTTGCTTACACATGAAAATCATACATATGACTTTCATGTTGAAATAATGCATGACATTCGTGTTTAGCCAATACAAACCTATGAAATAACAAATTTTGCACAAATTTGAAATAAACCCATGAAGCTGTAAATTTGTGATGTTGTCTCCCCTATGATAGTTCCAACCATCGATCTTTTATTGGATTTTTGCGAGTTCATTAAGTTATATAATCTATGTCCATGCCTTCTCACATTTTCATACCTTTCTATTTCTATTTGCACATTTGTGTTTGTTGGTTGGCTGAATTTCATAATTCATGCTCTTTTGTGTCCCGTAACTCGTAAGCTTGGTGCTTTTGTACAATTTGTTTTGTCCTTCAACCAATTTGAGCACATAGATCACTGTGTTAATAATCTTTAGGTATCAAGACTATTCACAATACCCTAGTAACCTGCAAGCTCTCACCAAATATTTAGCCCATAGTAAAGATTTTTAACAACTGACTTTAAAAAGTGGCCATCGAAGCTATACTTTTAGTTTTGTACTAAATTTATCAAACTTTATCTATGACTTTTTATCAATTGTGTCAATAAAGATGCATGTCCAATGTTTTTTTTGGAATTTCGTATATAGCCAAATCTGGCTTAAATCACAAACAAAGTGGAAGTGTTTAATCATCCTTCTACATCTTTGGCTACACAATGAAAACCCAAATATAAGAATCTGGTGATTTTTATTTCCATTTTTTTCACTCACGGCAACTAAAAACCTTCAAATTCACTTCTTTTCTACTTTTAAAATTTTAATTTGGCTCTTTTAGGGAAAACTGGCCAGTTAAAAAAAGTCTGGTAGGGAGAAGAGTAGTAAAAGTTTAGTCATGTGCTCTTTGGGCACCAAGGCAAGGAGGAGGAGGCAAAAGGTCACACGGAAAACAAGGTGGTTGTTAAATTAGCAATGGGTCCTTTTTTTTTTCTTGTCTGCTCTTGACCCAATCCATCTTTATGAGAAAAAGATGAATGAAACCCAGACACAAATTTTGGGTTGTATTATGCATGCTTAGGTCACGCAGTAGACATTAAGAGGCATAATATGCCTCCTAGTGTCCATTACAGATACAAAATGTGTATAATAAGACACAAAATTATGCCTCTGGGCAGCACCAGACACTTCTTGGTCGGACAATTGGGCAGTCAGGAGAAAAAAGAAGCAGAGTTATAAATCAGCGATAAGGAGCCATTGCTAATTTAACGTCCTCAGTAAAACAGTAACTTATGTACATGAGTTTACCACAGCATTTGGTAGGTAGTAATTGAGTACTAAGTGCCATAGAGGGGGGCCGTGAATTTTTACCGACCGGCGTAAATACGAAATTTCCAGCCGACCTACAAACTTACTCGCCACCTGGGATAGGGGGAAAAGTGCGGTAAAGAAGTGATTCTTTGCAAGGAGTGCGCCGGCCTCCTTCCTTTGCCTTCCTCGACGCTGCATAGACGCTGCATCTAGGATGTCGCGCTTCATCCAAATTCGATCATCTATCACTTTCATCCATCTTATTCTATCTGTCATCCATAACCACCTTCCTCGAAATACCCGACCCCCGGCCCCACCTCCCTCTTGTCCCTTTGCCTTTTTCTCCTTTTGCGCGTGGGCGAGAACATGGATGAGGAATTCATATTATCCTAATTCATCCGTTTTTTGGCATTGCACACGAACTCCCATCGTATACATACATAAATACATACACCCATTGTATACATACTGACATACATACTCCCCGTCCTTTGTAGTATTTTTTGGGGACAAAAGTTTGGGAAAATCTTGGAAATTTGTGTTTTTCTTCTGTAAATTCAACTAATTTTGCTTTAAATTTTGGAATTTTTTTGCCAAGTTTTTTGTATCACAATTTTGTTTGAAAACCCCTGATGTGCATGTATAGACACATTAAGTTTATATATATTTATTGCTCTTCACATATAATAAAATTCAAATAAATATCATAATAAACTTAGCAATAGTTCAAATGAACTTTAAAAGTCATTATCAGAATTTAGAAATTTTCAGGTTCTTTTTTTCTTAAATGAGTTCTGGACTTAAACAAGTGAACCTTGGGAAAATACATAGGATGAATTGCATGAAAATGGATGAGAATTGTTTTTGGTCTAATTTGGTGGATGAATTTTCATCCACCATAGACAATCTTACAACTATCCATGAGGCTTGAGGTAAAGGAAATTTTTGAAAGGGTGATGGAATTGATTCTTCTTTAAGAGAATTTTCTCAAAAGGATTTTTGTCACAAAGTGGCAAAAATTCGTTAAAAAAAAAGGTTGGACAGTTGAACATTATCTAATCAATCATACTAATGTGGCATGTGTTATTGGCCCAAGTGTGAACACATTCTTTATTTTTCACATTTTCGAATTTTAAAGTTTCAAAATTCGATAATGTTAACACACTGAGGGCTCAACTGATTTTTCCTTTGAAACTCAATTTTTGCAATTTGTTTGAATTTACAACAACAAGATCCACTCAAAAATCAATATCTTTCACACCTTTACCCAGACAATTGTGAAATAAATTGGTTAAATCTGACTTGTCAAGGGCTTTCCAACAAGGCCAAGAACACCTCCAAATTCCAATACAATTTTCACTTCCAACTTTATTTAGTTTTCATTGAGAAAATGATTCAATAATCAATAGCTTCCACACTGTAGCTCCAAACAATCCAAGTCAGTGCACCTTTATTCATCCATAGCTTTCCAAAGATATAAAGATCCCAGCATTAAGTGCCATGGTTTGGAAATCTCAGCATGCCAAACAAAACAGAACACCTTGCTTCATGGATAGATAGATTTATTTTAAAGGAAAAAATTAACTGATTTTAGTTGATTGCATTTGATTGATGGTCACATATTTTTGCTTCAATTTCATTCTAACTAGTGTGGTGTACCTTTGGCCCAAGTGTTACCACATCCTCAACTGATTTTTCATTCCAAAACCTGGTTTTTTGGGATTTATTTGAATTTTCAGCAGCAGGAATGACTTTAAAATCAATATCTCCCACATTCTAAATCCAAAACTTACCAAATAAATTCCATTAAATCCTGCTCATCAAGATCTTTCCAACAACATCAAAGGCACATTCCAATTCCTCTGAAATTTTCAGCTGCAATTTAATTTGATTTTCAGTGAAGAAATCATTCAATATTCAAGAACTTTTGCACCACAAGTCCAAGCATCATGGGAACCAAGCCTGTGCACCCCTCCTAGTTGATAGCTTTCCAAAGACACCAAAAACATGATCTGAAGCATCCTGGTTCAGTGGATCTCATAACTACAAAACAAAACAAAACAAACTACCTTCCTTCATAGATAGATGTAAAAGGAGCACATATGGACACATATTCTTCAAAAATCAATCAATCAACTGCTAACTGATTTTAACATCAGAACACCCAAAACACATACATACCCTAGTGGATCACATTAAAATTCAAATGCTCAAAGGCCAATATTGTTAAACTTCAATGTCATGCACTACTTGATTGGGGCAGGCGACACAATTGAAACTAAGAAAGCCACACCAACAAAACATATACACAAGTGTGCTTTCATTGTGTGTGTATGAGCTTGAATTCCTGCGGTGAGTTACATGTGAGTTTAGTTTTGTAAGGAAAAGAGATTAAACTCCTTGAAAGACATTCATTCTACGGGGATAAAGCCCTTGAATATGAAAATGTCTAAGCCTTGTTCACACTAAACTGGGTTCCAACAACGAAACAAATCTGTTCCCACACAAAACAAATTCTAAAGAAAATTAATGTTTTGTGATAAATACCTGACATTGCCTCTTGTCTTGCTTTTGATTCTTGCTCTCTGAGAGTTTACAATGTTTGGTTGCAGTCACCACAGATGCACGTCAAGATTGCATTTTACATAAGGGCGTTTGTGCACTATGCACAGTAACCACAACTCAAATGCCATTTTTTTGCCCTGAACTGGACACACCACTAAGTTGCACAAAAGGTACCTTAGGAAGTAATGTCAGAACTGCAGTCTGAAGACCTAAATTTGACTCATGGTGCAGAGATTGTGAGGTGCAACCTCAAATCTTTGGTCTCAAGAGGTTCTGAATGAAGTAGTTCAGTGACCAGAATTGATGGGTAGTTCAGCATCAAAACCAGCAATAACTGACATACCAGAAATGCAGAAGGTTTGTTCAAAACTATTGATGGAGTAATCATGATCACAAGTCTCTTGTAACTCCAATAAAAACCTGACTGATTTTTGCTAGTGTTTCCAGAGGATGCCTTACAAAGTATAAAATGCCAGTGGGCTTTTCAAAAAGCATAATAATGGCTATGGAGGTAGGCAGTTTGTTTCTCTAAAGGCCTGCTGGCTTTTTTATTTCCTATCCATGATATTTGTTTAAAAAAATCCGGCAGCAATTTTTACACTGTGCCAAGCCTGGTCCTAGGGCTTTACCCTGCACAAATACTGTTAGTTCTCATGGCAGCACACTGCACAAACAAATAGCAACATGTAACATCTAGAATTTGGTTGAAGTCATCAAAACAGAATCTGAATCTCCTCTCCAAATTGCTACAGCTTACCTGGTTTGTGATCCACCCAGCTCAAGGAGCAGTCCATGGTCTTCAATCCTGTCAAACTCTCCCCTCCACTTTACTAGTCATCTCCTCATCTCCAGCAACAGTAATTACTTGATTTCCCTGAGCATCTCTTGTCTTCAAGCAGATGTTAGTGTGCCATGTGAAGCTTTTCTAAAAGCCCCTTCTGGTGTCCTTCTATTTTTTCCTAATTAGCCCAAACTTTGCAAAACTTTCCCCTTTCGTTGCCTGAGACTTCAGTAATGAGAAAGGCTCTCCTTTGTAACTCCCAGTTCAGCTTCTTCTGTGACAATTCCTTCCATTCCTTAGTGAATATGCAAGTGAGTCCTCAATACGGAGTGTCCATTGTGCTCTGCAGTTGGGTCTGCAATGACTGCAGTTTTCTCTGTCCAGTCTTCCATGACTCTCCTTGTGACTTCGTGAGAAAATCTTTCAGCTGAAGGTGCAGGGACTTGCCCTCTTGAGTTTTCTATTTCCACTAACAAACCTCAACCTGCAGATCATTGATTTTTCACTTCTTGTTATTATGATCTTTCTTCCTGAATGCACCCTCTGCACATGATCACCTTCTACATGATCACCTTTGACTGCCATGCCCACATACTGCCTGAAGCTACAACCTTTACAGATCTCAGTTCTTCATCAGCAATTGTAGACTCTTTTTCCTACCTTGCTAGCTCCATCAGGATAACCATTTTCAAATGCCACTCTCAGCAACTTACTATCCATGGCAGCATCTGCTGCTTGCCTCTTCCAGACATCCAACTCTGCTTGCAGATGCCACCAGTTCAGCTTCAGATTCCTCAGTTACAAGCAACCCCCTTGACTGCAGCATCATTCACCCAAGAGGCTCATCCTGCAGATTCTTAAGCTTCATGTCCAGCTCAAACTGCACAATCCTTCCCTCCATTGCTATTTGTCGCACTCCTTTGCCAAGTTTCTGTCTCCATCTCCAAATTCTTGACTGACATGCTGTAATATTATTTTCTCAAACCTCTCTGCTCTTTGCTTTAGAAACCGCTGCTTGATAATTCAGCAACTGAGAATGAGTCCTGAATATGTTACTGATGGTTTTCAGGAGCCAATACATTAGCTTTCCTTCAATGGAAAATGGAGAATCAACTTACCATGAAGAGGCTTGAGATCAGGCACATATGTGAGATTTTGATGAAACCCTCACCAGATCCTTCACCTTGTTCCATTTCAAGGTGTCTGCATTCCTTTGCCTGATTCTTAGCCTGGGAGTCCAACATAAATCCACATCCTTACTTCGCCTCTTGTCAGGAACTTGCACTCTTACAAATCGGTTCGAACAACACATAAAAGGCACCCGTTGTCTAGTATTCTGTGTGAGAGAGTTCACAATGATTTCATAACTACGGACCTATCCACAAGATCACACTGCTCAAACGAAATATCCACAGGAATCACTTGACGATCCGTGAAAACGCGTCGGTTTATTACTTGTCATGTAGGTTGTTGTAAGATTAGATGCGCAGAAGGGAAAGAAAATGTGTTTGAGGCTATACACCTTCTCGAGATCCATACGTTGAAGATACAGCCTCTCGCGTGCTGCGCGGCGCTGCTCAACGTTGGCAGAAGGAAAGGAAAGGAGCCTAGATCAACTATGACTGGCTGCCGGGCTGGTTAACTGGCTTTGCAGGCTATTGCTACATTGGTCCTACAGACTATCTTGCCGTAGTTCCAGATGAGTAAACTTCGCACAAATGCCGTTTCGCACAGATCTCGCAACGCAAAGCTCAACATCCGCAAAGAAGACGAAAGAGAAGAAATCTTTCCTACAAAAAAAATAGACAAAACATGAAGAAAAATTTCACAAGACACCGAGAATTTTTTTCTGAAATGTGAGATGGTAGGAATTGAATACCTGCAGATGGCAATAATGATCATCTCCTCCATGGACCAGGCGACGCACGATTGTTGCAGAGGAAACAAATCTCGAAGCTCGCTCCAAAGGGCTCGTTGCAAGCGCAAAGCAGCGAAGAGGGCGGCGGGAAAGCAAAACCTTAAACCATTCTCAAGTGTGAACGCAATGTCCAAATTCAAATATCCCATTCACACAGAGTGCGAAAAGTACCTAAACCCTACACGCAGACGTATGCTGAAGTCATGACGTGTGCAGATAACTTTAGCCGTATATATGTGTGAACAGAGTAGCGTAGCGAGGTAATGTACACTCAGGATGTGTAGTGTGTAAATCAGGATAAATGGAATCCGATCTTCGTAGTGTGAATAGGGCCCGTCGAATGCTCGTAAACCCAAAGGGCGCAGGCTCAGTTGGGTCCTTTCTCTTCTCTCGTTCTCGCGCGCCGCCATCGCCTGGTCCCGCTGCTGCTGCTCCAGATCTTAGCCATGGTATGATTTTCTCTCCATCTCTCTGTGTACACCTTCGCTTTGCTCAATGCGTAGCTCCGGAAGTAATAGCTCTCACAAATGGAATTTATTGCGCCTGTGAAGCTCCGCTTTTGCTCGCTTCTTGTGACCGGAATTTGTTCTGGTTTGTTTTCGGTGAATTTTTTTCTGCTACCTTCGGTTTCTTCACTGAGTCACTACTTTCATTCTCTTTGTTGTTAGGTACGACATTTTTTTTTTGAATACATGCTTCATGTTTTTTTCCATCGATGTTGAGTGGGGCATGTCTGCCACCGCTCGGTGTTTAGGGTTTGGTGTTTAGGGTTTGGTGTAGATGACTTCAGGGAGAGGTTTTAGAGGATTTTTTCGCTTTGTGTGCGATTTATGTTTTCTTCCGCAGCATCTTATTTCTGGCGGAAGGTAGTGGCGACGGTTTCGGATATTATCTGTCTTTTTGCGATTTTTTTTTTTTGGCTAAGGTTTTTTGTCAACCAAGGTGTATGTGGTTACAGTATCGGTGATTTTTTTGATCGCTGCCTTGCTTTGCAGGCCTCTGAGAAGAAGCAGCAGAATTGCATGCGGGAGATCAAGGTGCAAAAGCTGGTGTTGAACATCTCCGTCGGTGAGAGTGGAGATCGGCTCACCAGGGCATCAAAGGTGATCTCATTCTGCAGCCTTTTTTCCCCGTTTCTCTTATCTGGTTATCTCTGTGGAGAGGATTCCTGATTCCCTTCTGACCTATATATAATGACAACATTACTTGAGAAGCAGTTATGCACAATGTAGAGGGGCTGACACTGATTTCTTTATTTCATTGTTTTGGAATTGGTATTTTGCAGGTGTTGGAGCAGCTCAGTGGTCAGACTCCTGTCTTTTCTAAAGGTGAGTTAGATGTAAAAGTGTGCATTTAATGTTGACAGTGCCTGATTGTGCGTATGACTGTCACTATCATTTAAGCTGCTCCTCAGTTTTGGTTTTCTTTTTGCTTTTCCTTAGGGTTGGTTTTCCTCTCTTTTGTACTTGCTGAATGGTTGCCATTTTTTTGTCAGATCTTAAACTATATCTAACTTTATTATTGGTTCATTTCTGAATGTATTAGGTTTGACTTCAATTTGTAAGCGTGGAGAAATTCTCAGTACTTCTGAAGATGTTTTGTAGCACCTGATGAATCAAATTAATCAGATGTCAGAGAATCAGCAGGTTGACAAGAGAAAACAGTGGAAACTAGGTCCAAGGTGTGTTGGAGACTTACAAATGCTTGTGGCATTTGCAGCTAGGTACACTGTGCGTTCTTTTGGGATTCGACGCAACGAGAAGATTGCATGCTATGTGACAGTGCGTGGTGAGAAGGCAACACAGCTCCTTGAGAGTGGACTGAAAGTGAAGGAGTATGAGCTGCTTCGTCGGAACTTCAGTGAAACTGGATGCTTTGGATTCGGTATCCAAGAGCACATTGATTTGGGGATCAAGTGAGTTCCTTTCTGCTTCTTTGTTTGGCACTGGAAGGGAACCAGATGAACTCTGCTGCTTTATATATGTGACATAAGAGGGCAACATGCTGACAGTTTACGGCTGTGTTTCTAGGTACGACCCTTCCACTGGCATATATGGAATGGACTTCTATGTTGTGCTTGAGCGCCCAGGTTACAGAGTCGGAAGAAGACGCAGAGCTAAGTCTCGTGTCGGTATTCAGCATCGTGTCACCAAGGAAGATGCCATGAAATGGTTCCAGGTCAAGTATGAGGGTGTGATCCTGAACAAGTCACAGAACATTGCCTAGGTGATCATGCCTATATCGTGGTTGGTAAAACAAAACAAATCTGATGCGTGCACACAGTTCATTAGTGGATATTGTGGTGGTATAAGGTATTTTGTGTGCATGCAAAGAGTGAAGGGGATTTTTTCTGAAGACATGGATTCCTGGTGTCACAATGTTGAGCTTGCAAAAATTGTTCTACTAGTAGTACCTGGATTTGCTCTCTTCATCTTTGTTCCATTTTCTTGAGACAATTTTTGAGCAACTACACAGACAATTTGGCATGTGATCATCAAGCTCACATTCCAAAGGCCAAACATGCATTTTGAGAAATTACCATTCAAAAAGTCATAGGTGTCTACCTTTTTGTTCAAATGTTTATTTGGAGTTTTGTGATGATTACAAGCTTCAATTTTGCTTCAAAACAATTTGAGTTTACATTAGGAACCACCATCCAAAAGGTTCCGGCAAATATTAGCAACTTATTAAGGGGCACAAAGAACCATTGTACAAATCTCAGTTAATAATTGCCTAATTAAAATTCATGTTCTTTTGTTCAATCTCTTTGGTGGAAACCAAATCTGAGTGAATTTTGTTGGACACTTAAATGTAATGTTTGAATCACCTAAATGTTAGATAACTAGTGAAGCTAGGCTATATATATAACTGTAAATTTTATTGAAAAATTGTGGCATACATAACAATAGGAAATATGAAAAGACCAGAAATGTTGTTGATGTTTATTCGTTACAAACTTCTAAATATTTTGACGTGAATCGGGAGGTTCTGGAGTAACAAGTGATTTGACAACTTATAACAAAAATAATGAAACTTAACGTCTTAGAGATGGTATAGAGATAGTATGTTATTGATGCAGCATCAAGCCAATACCTCAAGTGGATAGGATGCATAATTGCCTTGCAAGGGGTTGTTGGTTTATTCACAAGTAGGCCGTGTTGTTTATTAATGCTCACTAAACTCTTGCAAAAATCATCAAATTAACCAAAGAATAGGAGAACCATGTGACTACCTAAGGATCACATCCTTCACTGTTGCCTGCATAATGATGACGAAAATGACCACCTTTCAAGCAACAATCCAATTATAGGGTGCAAAGTAAACATAAACCTCACTAAATCTCTCTAGGAAAGAATGAAGTTTCTTTATTTTGTTTGTTCATCATGTGGAGATCTCCCAAATCATAACTCCTCTTGTCACACTTTTGGTATGGTTGGAAAGCCTTGATAAGTAAAGGTGCACCAAATTGGTTTCAAAATCTTTCAACTTGTGGTGGAGAAGTTATTGAATATTGAACAAAAATTTCACTAAAGATTTATTTAAATCAAAACAAATATTTATAAGGGAATTTGGGTGCACTATTGGTATTGTTGAAAAGCCCTTGATGAATAGGACTTACTGAAGCTGTTTTGGAAAAAAATTAGATCTTAAGTACAAGAGATATTGAATTTGAGTAGTTTTTGTTATTGGAAATTCAATTAAATTACAAAACATAGTTTTGGAAGGAAAAATTAATTAGGTAATCAATTCACACTTGAGCCATTGGCATAGGTTACACTAGTCACCATTAAGTAGCAAAATTAAGAATTTTTTTGGTTATCCAAAGCCCCTTTTACACTATGTTGAAGGATTGTGACCATGGATGTATCAACCCCTAAACATACAAACAATGTAAATTTACACTAAAAGCAACCAATATTGGGCATGTCTATTGTTTAACGTTAAGAGCCCTCAAAACACATGTCAATAGAGAATGGGAAAATGCTTTGATCTTAATCATTTCTTTTGACACTATGAATTAAAGAGAATATCATAATGGGTGGGTCTTACTAGAGACAATATGATTTTATGGATAAAATTATGTTGGGTTCTTTTACAGAAAAATTGTTCAAACAAAGAATGCTCATATCACATACATTTCAATTTTTGTGTGAAAGATTGGGTCCATATGTGCAAAGGCAAAATACATATATGAAATAAATAATGAATGTTGAAAATCTAGTTGATACGTCATTGCAAAAGGTTGGGACTGAAATATGTCATGTAATGTCTATGAAATATATGGGGTGGTGAAATGTTCAATTAAGAAATTTGTGAGAAAAATTTCCAAATTGATGAGGGTTCATTTGCAATGTTTATTTGTTCAACTTCAAAGTGAGTCAATTAAAAATTTTGGCAAATAAATTTGAAGCATTTTTGTGAAAAGTTTCATTTTATAGGTGAAATTGATGGGTCACATATTTCAATTCTTGCTCCAATAATTGGTGGGAAAGACTATTATTATTTATAAAAAAACCATTCAACTTTATGGCAATGGGTTGTTGACACAAAATGTATGTTTTGGGATTATAAATTCATGGGTAGGAAGTGTGCATGAATGAATTCTTTTCAACCTCACAAAGGTTTAGAAAGATTGCATGAAAGGAAAATGTTTATCATACATACGATTTATCTAGTCTAATCTTGAGTGTATTGTCCATTCAAGGGATGTTTGGATGGATTGGAACCATACAAAGTTGATTCAAAATTTATCCCAAATTCAACCTAAATGTGTGTTGAATTAGTTGTTGAAGATGTGAAGGGCACATGGGGAACATTGAACTATTATGAAAAAAGTTGATGTATCATTGTGACACATGCTGGATATTGTAGCTACATGTATTGTGTTATGCAATATTTGTACAACTGGCAACGGTGGATTTAATAAAGGGTGGATAAAAGAAGTTGAATTTTTTTACGAAAGTGAACCAAAAAAAAAAACATTGAGCAAAGGGCAAGAGTTGAAAAGTGAGAAGGCCACCATTGTTGAAATTAGGGTTAAAATTCACCCTAAGCAAAAAATGTAACATAACCTAATATAAATTTGAAAAATATATTGAAGTGTTTTTCATTAATGAAATTGAGAAAGATGAAGATCTATTACATGAAGGCACAAGGATGCATGAAACCATATCTAAGTCATTATAGCATTACAAAATCTTTAAAAAAATTCAATTCATATTATTTGTGGACATGGAGAGTGATATTACATCTATGAGTGAATAACCATTTTTGTACTAGTTTGGTCATATGGGCATACACGTTTTGCAATATAATCATGGATGTTTGGAATCTTTCAAACATATTTGATGAATAACTTACCACTTGCTCCCAAAAAATTCTCGTTTGTTTTGAAATTTTATCTTATTTTCCTTATTTGTTGGTGTAGTTTGGGATATAGTCACATCATGTGAAATTTGATGTGATTTCAGATGCCTTCGTTGTGTTCTCCTTCCATGGCATTTGTTGGCATATGGTTCACTATATTTGTTTCAGTGCCATTTCATAAATCCATTTGTTCAAAATATTGACATTTGTGTCTATCATTGCAAGAGATTCCATTAACCTCTTGTCACTTTTGTACTCCATAAAACATTTCTTGCAAGATGGTTATGGGAATAAAACCATATGCCCTTTCTCCACTTTTTAAAGCCTAATTGGCCTAATCCAAGTCTCTTTTTTTTTGGTTTTTTTATTATATACATACATATGCTGTCTTTTGGTTGATTTTGTAAATGTTTCTTCGATTTCCCACTTGAGTTGATGAAATCGACATGACATGAAAACTTTATTTTTGCCTTCACATCAATGTATTGTTAAACACATTAGACTTTCATTCAAAATGGACATGCAATTCACGTTGGCTACAGTGAAAAAATTTACCATGGTATTTTACTATTTTGTTTCACATGAATACAATATTGTGTGTCTGTGTGTGTTAATTATTTTATTTTTGAGTTATATTTTTAAAATTAAAAAAAATTAAAGAAAATTTATGATTAAATTTTTACAATCATTATTTTTGTGTTTCAAGCGTTTCATTGCATGTATAAGTGTTATGATTCTTTTTCTTTTGAAGGAGGGGGGGAGGGGGGGGGGGGGGGGGGCGGGGGTGATTTCACTTTTATTGCCTTTTTTTTTGTTGGGTGTGGGGGGGGGGGGGGGGGGGGGGGGGGGGGTGTGCAGGGAGTAATTCACTTTTAATTGCATGTATTTGAGTAAAGGTCACATGTTAAGTTAAGTTTTCTTTGTTAGAATTTTTTGATCATTTAATTTATGGTTGCATGTTAAAGTTGACTTCAAATTATTAATACACATTCTATTTTAAAGTGCTGACTCATTCTATGCTAACAAATTTATTATATATATATATCTTGAATTATCACATACGATACATATTTTTACAAATTCCAATATTGATGTGATGGCAATGTGCATTTGTGTTAGGATATGATGTGTTTGGACTAGCATGGTGCATCATGTATAATAGGCCCTCCTTGAATTGTAATAAATGTTTCAACTTCATGATCTTGCCATTGGATTGGGCTTCTTGTTTTAAAATCTAAATTGGCTTCCAAATCAAAAATCTTTTTTTTCATTTTATTTTTCAATAACATTTGTGATTTTTCCTTCATTACTATCTTCTCTTCTTCTTGCTAGGTGCTATTTCTAGTGCATTTGTGGTAACTAATCCCAACATTGCTAGAAAACTATTGAATGCCCCAAACAAGGTGCATTTTGGAATTGATGTTAAAATAATGAGATCAAAGGACAATTTAGGTTCTATTGTTGGGATTTAAATCCTTCTTCATCTTGTGAGTAGCCTTCCATTGCACTAAAAAACAAAAAAAAATGTAACAAAAATAACAACTGTCCAAGAAACATAAAGACGACAAGCTTGACATGAACATTTTCAAATGATGACAAAATGAGATAAATGATTTTTATTTGTTATTTGCACGGTTTCTAGGGTAAATTAGGGTACAAAAATTGAAGGGAAATTGTCAATATCCCCCCATTTTCATTTTTCAAATTATTATTTTGAAACAAATTATTATTTTTTTCCAACCAATCATGGCATTTTGGGTCCAACTTGGTCTAATAAATGTTGCACCCACCTTTTAAAACAAAAAATGACAAACATTTCCCAACCAATCATAATATTTTTTGGATTCATGGTTTAACAAACTTTGTGCCCAATGCTAAAAATAAATCTTTAAAAACATTTAACCATCACAACTTTTTGGGTTCATGGTCTAACTAATTTCATGCTAACCCCACCTATTGAAGGTGGGCTTGGCATGAAGTCTATTAGATCATGAAACACTATGGACATGTCCATTTTTCATTCATTCAAATTTCCTTGGTCCCTTAGGCATTTAACCTTGGTAAAATGAACTCATACCATGACGTGGCTTTTCTTCCAATTAGAGATTTTCTATTTTAATGGTCATGGGGTTTTAGGCTTTAGTGTAAATGGGGCTTAATAAAAAATTTAACTAATTTAAAAATGGTTTGTGAACCACTCATTATCTTTCATCCTAGTCTTGTTTTATGGTGTCTAGATTTTTAATAAACTTTTGCAATGTATATGGTCTTCAAAGTTTATTGACACAAATTAATTTTTTTGGAAAATAAACAAAAAATCAAATAGTGTGCTCAATGTTTCAACATGGTTGGAAATCTTTCTTTTTATATGACATTATTTTAAAATACAATTTCTCAATACATGTTAAAATGTCAAAGAAATTCAATTGTAAAAAAAAGAGTGCAATGCAATGTGAGTTAAAGATTGCAAAATTTTGAAAAAAAATTCAAGTTATGAATTCAAAAACTCCACTTAATTCACGCACTAACTATTGGTATTAAAAAACTACCAATTTACCTAAATGTTGACATTGTCAATGATGATGTCAAACATGAAAAGGACATGAAAAAACAATTGATGAAAACATTTTCCTAAAGACATGAAAGAAAAAATATGAAGCACATATGTGAATGAACAATCTTGTAATGATGTTTGAAGAATAATGTGTGATTTGAATAATTCAACAAAATGTTTGTTTCATATGTGTTTCGAAAGTTATCACACCTTAATGTAACAAGAATGTTTCCATGCTCTTTGAAATCTTTGAAGACCCTTGGATTCATGGACATTGTTTGAATATATTTAGCATGTTGTAGGAGAAGAATGCAAATCGATGAATCCAACATCATAAGACATATTTTTTAGAGAAGGCCTAAGGATGTGTGTTTTTATTAATGATGAGGCAAAAAACTAATGGCAATATTGCAAAACCCTTCAAATATTAAGTTAGACCTTTATTCTCATAATGATCTTATTTTGTCTTTTAAATCAACATATTTTTTAGATTGTTTGATATTTCCTTAGACTAAAAAACAAAGTTGAAACATTGTAGTTTTTAAAAGCTTGGAAATTTGTATGCCATTATACACTATGGAAAGCAAAAATTTCCTTAACTTTGAACATTTTAAAAATAAGATAATGATGAATTCTTTTGGGGGTCATTGACACAAAAAAAGCTTCAAAATCACTCATTTGAATACTATAAACTCAAAGACCATGGTTGAAGCAATTTTGATTCACAAATGTGATGATGACAATTTATGCAAAAGACAACTCCTAACAACATTCACTCCAATCAATTTTTACACCAAGTTGTAAGACAATGCATATGAATCCACATAGAATCAACAATTTATGAACATTCCATGCATATTGTGCCTTCTTAAAGACCTTGCCCACCAAAAGGTCAGTGTCATCTTGAACTTCCCTATGATATGTTGTGGAAGTATTTGTGAAAACATATAGATTCAAAGACATGAAATCATGAACATGAGGATGTTGTAACATGGATCTACCATTAATGAAAGGTTCAACGAATTCATACATGTTTTTTTTGTAATGTCATTGAAGATTCAAAGCTCCTTTCTCTTGGGTTGTCAAGTCCTAATATACATGAAGTTGCAATGCTTTATATTATGTCTAGTTCATGTCATGTTATTTAAAGTCATTATACATATTTCCTTATTTACTTGCATCAATGCCATGCTTTCTTTGTATCCCCAATTGGACTAGCATGGCTATTTGATTTGGATGTCATGAGCAAATTTTGATGCGAGTCCTTCAACTTGTTTATTCATTCTTTTTTTTAGGTTGGATAATTTTCCTCTTATGTGTTCCATGACCTTGTGTAGTTGGACCATGTAACTTAATCCCTTGAACATTTTGCATTTCAAAGATTTGAACATGAGAAGTTTGCCATGAGAGACATATAGAATTAAGTTGTGCACAATAAACATGCATAGGTCCATATTTTAAAGCACTATCATATCTAAACAAATTCATTTTTGTAGTTGTAGAATTTTTGATACATAGAATGTGCGAGAAAATTAAGAAATTGATTAGGTTCTTGAAAAACTTGTAATGAAATGCAAAGTTTGCTGAAATTCAAAATTAGGAGACATAATGATGTTTGGTGAAATGTGGGAAAATAATGAGTACCTAGTAAGAGGAATAATATCCTAGTTTTTGGATGACAAAAATTGAAACAATAACTTACCACAAACTTTGTTGCAATTTCTAGCCTTAGGCTCTTGGGTTGTAGTAATTGGTCACAAGTGGCTCAAGGATTTTAACAATGGTGACTAGTGATTAAAAAAATTAATGATCATGAAAACATAGTCACCAAACATTTTAGCCATAACCTTTGATGATTTAATTGATAAGCACAATTATGCACATATTCATTATTTCACATTGGTAGAATTTGAAATTAACATTTGATCATTACTTTGCTGAAATGTTATACACATATTTTTTTATTATTCTTTTGAATCACATGTGATTGCGGATTACAAATATAACACCATAGTTGGAAAAAACCCCAATTCACATCACCACATCTTCATACATATTCCATTTCCAAGCATTGGTATTTTTGTTTGCAAAGAGTGCTCAATACAATAGGGAGAACCTTTAAATCATTCATTCCACCCACTTGTGTACACCCAATGCTTGATCAATCATGAAGATCCTTGTACTGTGAACATAGTAATTCAGAATTAGCTTTTTGTACAAAATAGAAAGCACCACAAACAAACAATTGTAATGTTTTTTTGCATCACATGTGACTGTTAGTGAAAGGAGTTGGTGGACATTTGGTTTCCACACACATCCATTTGTTGAGCACATAAGAAAACTAAGTTGGAAATACATTCAGCTCAAGAAAAATTCATGTTAGTAAAGGAAAAGACCATGAAAGGGAGGCAAAATTTGTTAATCATCAATTGATTCTAGTGAAATGCACATTATTCAAAGAAGGTTAAAATAAGGTTCCACAAGATGGAGTCAGGCTTCCTTAGCTGAAACACCACCGAATGCCTCCAAAAATGTGACATGATGTGGATAGAATCATCTAAGTTCAAGAAATCATTAGCAAGTGATGGCATTATGTAATTTGTTTCTTGTGCCATGACCAAGTATGCACTATGTGTTGTTCATTGATGGTGGGGTTCTTCACCAAATTTGCTACCATTGATCATGTTTTTTTTACATTTAGCTCAATACCATTGCCTATGTTAGGACTCCAAAACTATGTTAGTTCTTTTTCAGATTTTCAATAGTTGCATGGTTGGACTCCTTAAATTACATATGAATAAAATGTGATGATTAAGGAGTTGAAAAATGACAAATTTGTGTTTTAAATTTAGTGCAAATTGCTAATTACTAAGCATTGGTAGCAAAGCTAAAATTGTCTTCCTATTATGTGTTTTTTTTTCAAGATTTTTTTTCTTTCTACATGTTATGCACTAATCTAAGAAAGAAGAAGTAACAACAACAATGATCATATTGTGCTAATTATCAAATAATGAACAATTGATTGCATTGGAAAATTGCATTTACATTTGTTGCAAAAAAAATTTCCACAAATTGTAGTTGCTATTTGAAAAGACTTGTTACAAAGATTTCTTCTTTTGCAAATTAATGTAGTTGAAAATTGAAAAGATTTGTTATGAAGATGAGTTCTTTTGCAAATTACATTTGCTACGAAGTTTTCTTTTCCTATAAATTAGATTTGTTGAAGAGACTCTAATGATGATGATGGAGGAACAAAAACATATTCATGTCTTGTGGTTGTTGTTCTTCTTCATTTTGCTGTTGATTTGAAGGAATGTGGTGCATGCACATATGTGGGAAGCATATGGATTTTGAAATGAGCTGGTAAAGACAATGAGAAGGATGACTTGGTCCTCGTCATAAATGTTGTTGTTGAGGATGTTGTTCTTGGTGTTTTTTGATTGATGATGATGATGATGATGATGTTATGGATGTTGTTCTCATTGATGGTGATGATGATGTTGCTGACGATGATGCTGTTCTTGGAGATGATGTTGGTGATGTTGTTCTTGGAGATGATGTTAGAGCATCTCCAGTGGTGCTCAGTATGTGACCCTGCAAATATATTTTTCACATCCAAGTTTAGTTATGTACTCTTTTGTAACCCCATCAATAAAAGTGAAACTGGGACAGCAAATAGGTGGGGGACTACTAATAACAAACCACCTGGACCAATCATTATGATGGGCCAATCAGAAACACTGAGCACCAGTTAGATCATATTTATTACACTCTTTTTTGCAGGTTCACAGCGCTGCTGAGCCTTTACCAGCCACGGTAACGTACGCAATTATGCTGAGCCAAAACCATTTTCCAGAGTCAATATGTTAGAATTTCTTCATCCATTTTTACTGTGGAGGATCACATACTGAGCACCGCTGGAGATGCTCGTAGTGATGTTATTGATGTCCTCGGTGTTGCTGATGATGTTGTTGATCATCCGAGCAGTGAGCACACTATTGCCATCTGACATGGGATTTTACGCTCTTTTTGTCTTCTTGTGCCACAAGTTGATGAATTCGTCAACCGAAAGATAAGCCAACGATTGTTTTGCGGATTCGGATCATAGTTTTGCGGATAGAGCAACAACAACCAAGATAGAAAAAAAAAACGCAAAAATCGTATCTTAAAAGATGTCATGGAAAAAGTCCTCAAACTTATTTTCTCACAAAATTCTTCGCAATCCACTAGAGCAACCAAAAAACAGTTGCCAGCCAATTGTGTGCAAGCAAGTACCCAAACGAAAAAATATCTCCGCGTGAGTTGTGCATCCCATCTCGCAAAAGCCTCCTTCGATCACAAAACAAAACAAATCAAAATAAAACAAAACGCACTTTGTCGGTAGAGAGAGAGAGCGCCGCATCGTTGCTCATTGCTGTTGTTGCAATGGTAGAAAAAAGGATAGATTTTATCAAGTTGGATTTTGGCGTCTTGTGATCACCTTTTTCGTTTGCAAGTCTCGATTCTTTTGTGGAAAAGTTTGAAATTCGGATTGCGATTATGGAACTCGATTCTTTTGTGGAAAAGTTTGAAATTCGGAATGCGATTATGGAACTCGATCCTTGTGTGTAATCGTCGTCGATTGTTGATTTGCATAAAGTAATCCGTTTTAACGAGATGATGATGAACATCATCATGGGGTGGAGGAAGCAAGGAAGTGCTCCAACTAAGCTTCCTGCAAGATCAAAAGGCTGCTAGCCATTGGAGCACAACCTACCTTCGATCATGGATCGCATCCCCATAAGCTTCATCATAATCATCATCGTCATCAGCGCCTTGAATCTCAAACATGATTTGATTTGCTGGAATTGCAAAGTCATGATCATGGAATCGCGGTTTGTTGTCAGTGCGGATCTGATGCGAGAAAAAAGTGGGGTTATGTTCATTTCATCATACAACATTATCCCCTTTCTTCTTCTGTCTTTCTCTGTTCTTCCCCCTTTCCCCCCCCCAACAGTTCAGATGCAGCTCCCCGTTCTGTGGATAGCTCGGATTTGCACCGAAAGATGCGGACTTTCGTCGTGCCCGTTCGATGCAGCTGGAAATCTCGAGAAAAAAATTAGATCCATCTTCGCTTTGTGTTCGTGAACGGAAAAAAAGAGATACGAGAGACTCGGGGAGAGAGAGAGAGAGAGAGAGAGAGAGAGAGAGAGGTGTGGATTTGTGGGAAGATCGGCAGTTGGAAGTCTCTGAGAGAGGGAGAGAGAGAGTGCATAGAGAGCTTTGTGGATCTGTGTGAAGATCAGCAGCTGGAACTGAGGTTGGAGTTTTGTGTGGGGGAGATGAAACGCTGTTGGTGAAGATAAAGGTTTCATCGCAGAAGAAGAGGAGGAGGAGGAGGAGGAATTGGAGTCGAAGGAGAAAGATGGCAAGTCCATGTTTGCTACCTCAAGGAAGAAAGTGGAGTTCAGAGTTCAAGGCCTCCTTCTGCAGTTCCCAACAGCAACGACGAGGGTGGTTCCATGTATTGCGGAGCAAGAGTCGTGTGTCGCGAGTTTGGAATCAATCCAGAACAACAAGTGGTAGGAGAAGATATGCGTTGTATTCTCGCCCGCAACAACAAGACTGCCGTCATCATTCTCTCCACCAGCTTTCATCAAGCCCTTTTGTTTCTGTAGAGAGTTGTTGTAGGACACATAGAAATGGTGCACCAGCAGCAACAACAATAGCAGCCACAAGGGCTATGATGCTTAGAGGAGGTAGCAGTTCTTCGACAATGGAGAAGGGATTGCAACAACAGCAGCAGCAGCAGCAGAGCTTTGCTGTGGAGGAGGAGGAGGCCACAGTATTGGGAAAGCTTGCCTTGAGGCCATCAGTGGGAGAGTTGGTTGTGTTCAAGGAAGGCAAATCGCCAGAACAGCTCCGAGCAGCAGCTTACTTGAGAGCAATGTGTTTCTACACTTTTCCTGAAGGAAGGTCTGAAGAAGCTCTCAAGGTATACATTACATGATCTCTCCAGGGTTTTCTTTTCAAAATTTTGTCAAGTAGGTGGACTGGTGATCATTCGCAAGAGGAATAAGCCAAATTTGGCTAGAGGCCAGTCAGCAAAGTAGAAATTGTTTTGTGGACCTCCAGGAACTCTTTGTCTAAATGTGGCTACTTCTCACTTTTTTTCCTCTACACTTTTCCTGAAGGAAGATGTGAAGAAGCTCTCAAGGTATACATTACATGCTCTCTCCAAGTCTGATGCCAGTGATGCTGATAAGGGTGGGGAAGATGGTGATGGTGGTGGTGGTGTTGAAGTTGCACTGCAAGATGAAGGCAGAAGATGAATGGAGCGCTCTCAAATCGAAAGTCACTGGCCTGGAGCAAATGTACAAGCGCATTGCGTGCATCCTTGCCCTGTGTCCACTCTCGGAGCTTGCTGACAGCAGCCTCTCAGTGAACCCTTCTTGTAAGGTCAGTATATTGTGAAGGAAAATAGAATAAAATGGAGACTCGGTGTTGTGAAGGAGAATTGGAGACATGTCAGTATTGTGAAGGAGAGAATAAGACCCTCTTGAGGTCAGAGTTCAGATTGCTTTGCAGAGGGACGCAACAAGAAGAATTGTATGTCCAAGGATATTAATAGATGTGAGCTTTTTGCAACCACAAATCTTGCACCATCTTGAACATTTTGAGGATTTGTCACAGGTTGTTCTGGCAAATGGTGAAGCACATTCAGTCGTTGGATCACTTGATTTGAATCAAGGAATTCAAATACCAGGGCAGCTGAGTGATGATTACTCTGAGGTATGTGTGCTTGGAGATATATATAGTTGTGAGAAGAGGAAGAGGAAGAAGAAGAAGAAGAAGCATGTTTATTGCAGCAGACTCTGATAAGTGTGTTTGTGTGTAAATCACCATGTGCAAAATTGCAGACATGTATGTTTTCACTATAGTTGCGAGAAGAAGAACAACAAGAAGAAGAAGCAGTGTATTTATTGCAGCAGATTCTGATAAGTGTGTTGTGTGGAAATCACAATGTGCAAATTTGCAATTTGTGTGCAATTTTGTGGGTTTTCAGTTTTCATGATGCAGAGCAATCTCTGTAGCAGGATGTGGATGCAGAGAAGAGAAGAGGTTATCTCTCAAATGTGTGTGTTGCACCCGAAGTCCGCAAGCAAGGTGTTGGTGCCGCCCTTCTGCAAAGAGCACAAGAAGTTGCACATGTTTGGGGTACCTCTCTCTCTATCTTTCTCTCTTGCTTGTGCTCATGCACTCACTCTTGCTCGTGCTCACACACTCACTCTTGCTCTCTGATACCAAACTCAATGTTGAGAAACCCAAGTGTCTCTCTTTCTCTATGAGTGTTCAAAGGTTTTGTCACAGGAAGAAAATTTATGGTTGTAGAGGAAACAGAAGTTACTGGGATTCTTGGCAGATATTTCTTGGCTGATGATGCGATGTGGTTTGTCTTTTCCTTTTTTTGTGTCATGCAGGTGTGACGGATATGTATGTTCATGTATTGGCAAACAATCAGGCAGCATTGATGCTCTACACCAAAGGTGGATTTCTGTATGAGAATGAAGAGATGACTGTGTCATCATATGCTAGAATGCAGTTGCGACCCCACTGTCTACTATTGCACAAGAGAATTCAAAAACTGAAATCAACCTAGAATACCCCATGTACAGTAGTTACAAGAGAAAGTGCTGCTCAATTATGGTACTAGAATACCAATTCTTTTGAAGATCTCAGAGCCTTCTGACAGTTCTTTATCTCTTAAACCCCATCTATTAGGGTTTTAGAGGTGGATGTTTATCACAAAGTGTGGTTTCATCGTTAGCTAAGAGCTTCATTGTTCATCATCTTCTTCTTCTTCTTCTTCTTCTTGATTATTGGAATCACAGGATTCTGTTCCCCAAGAAAATTTGTAAATTATTGAAGTTTGAAGAAACTGAAAACTTCCTGTCTGATAGGTGTGGCTGCTTTGTAAGGTGTGTGATCCACACATAGTGTTGGATCCACACATAGTGTTGGATTCAGATGTTGGAAATTGAGTAATTAAAAAACATTAGGTTTTAGGTTCTCCACAATTAGTTGCACACCAGTCTTGGGACTTGGAATAAACCCCAAAAGAGTAGTAGGACAATGCTTGTAATTTGGAGAAACTGAGAGTTGAAAACGCAACAACACTGAAGCCACAACAATTTTGGACTGCATCATGCCAAAGTGTTGGCCAATGCAACGACGGGGCCCAAAAGAGAATGGTATGAAAGCTTGTGGGTGTTGACAAGCTTTGGATACACCGTTTGCAAACCTGTTGGGATTGAATTGCAATGCATCCTCTCCCCAAAGCCTTGGGTCATGGTGGATATGGAGCAATGGAATTTCTATAGTCAAACCCTTGGGCACAAAATTGTCACCTAGTTGCATGTCCTTCATGGCCACCCTTGAAATGTGCACAACACTTGTGAACAGCCGATGCACTTCATTCAAGATCATCCCCACCTGTTCAAACATGGAAATTCGACTATCGACAAATCATAATAGGTTCATCAAAATCTTGGAGATCTGGGATTTTCTACAAATCAAACACATAAACAAATTCCCTAGTGTATTTGGAAGGAATCTTATATTGAATATAAGGAGACTTTTTTTTTATAACCTTGAATTCATTGATTTATATATTGAATATATGGAGACCTTTTTTTTATGAAAATGTTGAAAACCTTTGAGAAAGGCACTTACAATTTTCAATTGGTTGAGTTTGGAAGCATCCATGTCATTTTTTGGCCCACAAACCTTCAAAATCTCAGTTCGAGCATGCTCTTGCCACTCCGGGTATTCAGCTAACATCAACATAGTCCATGTTAGATATGAACTCATTGTCTCGTAACCAGCAAAGAAGAAATTCTTACATTCCTCAACAAGATCTTGAGTGGTTAATTGATGTTTGGTCCCATTTGCAGCTTTCACATGATCTTCATCAGCAGCGATAAGCATCAACCCTAATAAATCATTTCTGTATGCATCTTTCCCCAATTTCACTAACTCCTTTCGACTTTGGATTACATGTTTAATTGTTTCATCATTTTCCCGTCTCAATTTAGCAATCTTTCGATTGATTGCTGTGGGAAGGAACCTGCAATGACAAAGAAAGGGTGAACTTGAATTTCCATGTATCAAGTGGACAACTAGAGTTGGTACATACTTGCATAAGGACTCTTGAGTTTGTAGTACTCATAATTTTTTATTTGGTTTCAAGTGGAGATGATTTTGATGCACTTGTAAGATTTGTGAGCAAAAAGGGCTAACAAAAAAATGAACTAGTTTCATCATTTGAAACATAAATACTAAGAAAAATTATCCATTACAATGACCTTGGTGTAAATGGATATTCAAATAGTTTGCACAAATGGAGGGGTGACATTCAATGTAGTTAAAAATTAATCTTCCCCTTGGACTGGATTAATGTCTTTATGCAAAAGTTTCAACAATTATAAGGAGAGAAGCAAACCTGTAACCAGACATCCAAAAGAGTGGGTTGTTGGAAGCTTCTACAAAGGTCGAGCGGAGTTTATCAATTCCTTCAAACACTTGTTGCCCTTTCTTGTAGCTACTACCAAAGGCTGTGCGGGAAATGGTGTCCGCTGTTATGATGCGCATGTCCTCAGTAACTTCTATTTCAATCGAACCCTTTCTGTCTTTAATCTTTTGCTCCCATGTTTCCATCATGGATTCTGCCACTATCACCATTGTGCCAACCATTCCCTATTTGATGACCAAAAATCCCCATCACCACTTTCAAAATTAAAGTTCACAATCTCATGTTCCGATAGGGGAATTACTCAATTTTTAATTTACATTTTTTTATGATTTCAACAATTTCTTTTCCAAAAAATAGCAAAATTAGTCAAACTTACGCTAGAAAAACATATTTTTCCAAAATGATGACAAAAGCTGTCACTAAAAAATCCATTGTGTTATGAATGTATCAATCCCTAATTCATACCCTAATTGTAAGCAACAGGTGACAATCTTGAAAGTTTGAAGTTCATATGTGTTTGATGCAAACCACATATTGTGTACTAATTTTGATAAATTCAATGTGAAGTAACATGGGAGCATACATGCATCATGCTAAACTATGTGGAAACTAAAAGTCTGTTGAGAGGATGTGGTGGAAGCTTTAGTGCATGCTAAATTGGTTTTTAAATTTTGCATAGTGTTTGTTTAGTTAGGAAAAATCATCTGATGTAGGAAAACTAATGAAACTTTGCAATATTGTCATTTTTAATGATCAGCATCACAAATTTTTTTGACATTATGTAAATTTGACAAAAACATGAATTCTTGCTAAGATTTCCTTGGTGTCGAATTTGTGAGGTTACACCTGACCTAAAACCCATTTCAAGCTTGTGAAGGAAATTTCCAAGGTTGGGGATATTATAATCCATACATATCACCATTTAATGGAGATATGCCACGGATTTTTAAAGGATGTCCGATGGTGCAAGACGTCTAGAAAAATGAACTACTTCCCCAATGCAACTTAAGTTAAAACTTATAACAAGCTACAATATGCAAGTTTCTAAACACAGTTTTGTATATTTGTTGACATCACCATATTTCGTTGATTATGTGAGGAATACATTATGTACACCTAACTTAAGACAAGTTTATTTTTCAAAAAAAGTTTCGACTTGCACACCTTGAGTGTCTCAACATGGAAAGCAGGGTCCAAAATCCGACGATGCACAACCCATTCTTCACCATTGAGGTTTGCCAATCCTCTTCCAACTAATGGAATTATTTTATGAAGGATTGAGCCCTCGGGTCGGTAGTAGTTACCAAGCTCATTCAATAAAACCTCCTTCACAAGATGTGGATCTGATATGAAAATTCTCAATTGATCACCTTGAAAGAAAAAACTCTTATTGCCTACACTCACACCCCACATAAGATCTCCAATTAGATCAAAAAATTCAACAAAAATAAATAGAGAGTTAATATGAGTTTAATTTGAAGTAACTAGGGTTAAAAAGAGCCAATTTCTTGCTTAAACATGTCCACTAGACATTTGTTAGATATAAATGACTGCAATGCATAGTAGTTTAAAACTAAAAACAAATTGTTTTGTTGCTCATGGCAACTAGGCAATTGAGCGCATTGGCAACTAGGCTTATCTTTGACATTATCCTTATCACATAAGCATGGAAATATAACCTAAAAATCAGTCCTTGCATAATAATGTTGATGAAGATCACTTTAATCACAAATATTCTCCATCTTAATGATTAAGTTCTCAAAACATTTGGATTTCCCCCCCCCACCTAAAACCTCAATAAACACTTGTAAAAAATGGTTTAATCCAATGTTGAACCTAGTTGATTGAAGTTTGGTGGCAAATCCTTACTTGTTTATTGAAGGTATCACCTTCATTTGCCATTGAATTGCATTGAATGAATCCACCTTATCCCAACCTATGTGAACATATGTGGATTCTAGAACAAGCATATATGCATATGGATGAAAAAGTTCACCTCTCCATCCGTTTCGAGTTGATCTTTGGTCTCCTAAAGAACTAACCACTATCATGTTAACCAAATTAGATGTTTTTTGGAGACATGGTCCTTAATGATATGAAAGCCATGATATGGGTTAGATAATGCATAGGCTCTACCCAAGCAAGCCATCAAACTAACACATGCAAGTTCTTGGTTGTTAAATGGTTTTATGTGATTAATGTCCATAATGATGTACATTTACAAAGTAACATGTCTTTCTATGCAACATACCCTAAATAAGACACAAGGAATGGTTACCTTTGGGTGTAGAGTCATATACTAAATGTAAAATCCAAAATGGAAAGTAACCATGACAAACATTTAAAAAGATGATTTATAAACCCATCATCTTCAAGGAAAAGGAGAGATTGTAATAGATTAATTTACTTAATATAATGAAGATGTTTTTTTCCCACCCTTCTTTTAAAATTTTGTAACACTAAAAAGTTGGCAATTTTTACCAAAACATTAGCAAAACTAGTCGAATATTAGAATATTCTGTGAAAGATGCCTGGTATTTCATTAAATTGAGGGAAATATTGGACTATGAAAAAATGTCATTGTTTTTCAGCTACCTCCAAAAGTCTGTCACCATGTTGTTATTATTTGGAGAGGTCTTTGGACAATTTTAAAAAATTATAATCAATAAATGCCAAATCTACCTTGAGATGCTCATCAACTACTCCTACTTCAAAGATTTAAATTTAAAATTATAAAAAAATATTTTAAAAAAAACTGGGCAAAGCAAATAAAATCCTTTTGGAAATTGGGGGTATTTTTAAGGGCAGTTTTTTGGTTAGTAGTATGTACGTATGTACGTATGTATTTGTGGCAGTTGTATTTTGGGGGGTATGTGTGTACAGAGTACCGTATGTGCTGGAGAAGAGAGCGTATTGGGGATGCAGTCTGGCCGTGAAGGCGAAGTCGCGGATGCTGGACAACTCCTTCGCCATCTCTCGTTCGCGGAAGTGCATCACATCGGGCATGTTTCCCACAAACAAACGTAACGGAGGTCCTTTCCATCCTTGTTTCTCCATGATCCGTTGCAATTTCTTCGGCTCCCACCACACTCGGTTGATCAAGGAATGAAGACTCTGTAGGATGGCCATCACAACCACAAAAACTACTACTCCTGCTGCTCCTCTCCATGTGAGAACCTTCCCCTCAAACAACTCATTCAAACTTCGTCCCATCATGATCGTCATCTATTTTACTCCGCACTTGCTGTTGAATTTGGTCTTCAGCTCTGTCTGTCTGCCTGTCTTCAGCCGTATAGACAAGTTTGACTCCCACCCAATACACAAATGTTTGGCTCCCACCCACCCACTACTCAAATATTTGGAGCTTGGTTGATTTCTCTTCTTGTTGACGATACCCAGTAGATAGATCGACTCAGGTCCGGGTTGTGACTTTGGCGTTTCTTTGTGTGCGATTTGTTTGAGGGGCGTGTTTTTTTTGTGGAACCTGATAAGATTATTTATAAGTGCGCGTGTTGATGCCGTCATGACGGCTACCAACCGACGTCATGCAGAGAGCAAAAGCATCAAAGAGTTGTAAATATTTTTCTTAAGAATTTTGTCAACCTGAGTAAATGTATGGGTTTATGATTCTAACGTAATGACACGAGGTGGTGACATGAGCAAATGTGGCGTTATCAAGAATAACAACTGCAGCTCCTCTTTATTCTTCTACCTAGCTGATCAACAGCATCAGCTGCAGCAGCAAAAGTCTTAAGTACAGGAGAAGGTCCTGCTATGCGAGCCTTCCCCCTAAGTAAAGACTCGCCATTTTTGAAATGACGAATCAGAAAACTGGAACTTCCAAAACTCCAAAGGCTTTTTTCAGAGGAAAGATAAGTACAGCCCCTTCTGTGATTTGAGATCTGTGCCCGAGGCTGTTAGGCAGAAGGAATAGGTCGAAAATCACAGAAGGGCCTGTGCCTGAGGCTAGTAGACCGAGGGAACAGGTCCAAAGTCACAGAAGGGCCTGTGCCTGAGGCTAGTAGACCGAGGGAACAGGTCCAAAGTCACAGAAGGGCCTGTGCCTGAGGCTGGTAGACCGAGGGAACAGGTCGAAAATCACAGAAGGGCCTGTGCCTGAGGCTAGTAGACCGAGGGAACAGGTCCAAAGTCACAGAAGGGCCTGTGCCTGAGGTTGGTAGACCGAGGGAACAGGTCCAAAATCACAGAAGGGCCTCTCCTCATGTCCTTTTCCTCCGTAAAGCAGAGCTAAGATTTTTTCAGTTTTTAGAAATAATAACTGGCTGGCTGGTACCTTCCACCACAGAAGATCATGCTTGCTGAAAACAGGTTTCTTCGGGCAGGTAAGGGAGCTGAAAATAGAAAGGAAAAATCCAGGCGGTGCTTTTACATATAGGAGAAGATCTGGGATATAGGACCTTCCATATTTATAATCTTCCATGGCCGTTACAAGGGATAAGAATCTGCTTTACTTTAGATAGGGGAAGGTTCCGAGTGTAGGGCCTTTCAGATTTTTGATCCCTCCTCGGCTGTTGAAAATTCAAAAGGCCCTATATCCGGAATGGTTCCCTATGTAAAGTATAGCAAAAAAATTCCTTGTAACATACCACAGAAAAAAATGGAAAAAAATTGGACAAGCTGATGGGTAACTTTCATCAAGACTATGATGAGGAAGTTAACTTGACATACCGATGGGTAACTTCTGACAGCTGAAAGTTACCCTGAGAAGTTGGCACAAAAGCTGTCAATGTTCGAGCCAGTGAGGGTACCCAAAATACAAAGAAAAAAATCGACAATGATTTACAACAAACGTTATGGAATTACCTGATTTGGTGGGTTAGAATTGTCAGTAAAAACCAAATTACAATCACAATTGGGTCTGATTTTTGGAGGCAATTCTGAAACCCGAAATTAAAACTAGAAACTTTATAAGTGTTGTCGTTAGAGGGAGAGGGAGAGTGAGAGGGAGAGACAGAGCGCAGGGAGAAGCTTCCTGCGTGGTATGGAGTTTCAAGAGCTTCTACAAGCTAGAAGAAACTCAATGGATTGGTTCTGAAGCGCGTACGAAGCAACGTGCGAAGGCGCGGGAGAGCAGAAGCCACGAAGCTCGCTCGCCCTCCTCGTCCATCGCGTCCCTGGTCCTGCTTGCTGCCGGCAGCCTGACGACGGCAGCAGTGACAGGCCCCAGTAGCCGGCTACACTGCAGCAGGAGCGGGAGCAGTAGAGCAGCCCCCACCCTGCGTTCATTCACCCGGTACCCCTCCCTGCCCTCTCTTTCGTCGGGCTACATTATAGGTAACCTACATTTGCTTAGTAGGCCTACCGTTTTAAGTCCGCCATTTTTAATCCAAATTCCCATTTCTTTATCTTTATCTTCTTTCGTTCTTTCTTTCTTTTTTTCTCTTTTGCATTCCTTTTCTTTCTCTTTTTCAGTTTCTCTTTCATTTCTTCTTTCAAATAGGTTTTTAAAATAATAATCAAAAAATGAAAACTCATTTCCAAAAAACGAAAAAGAATACTAGTTGTTTTTCTAATGATTCTTTCTTTTCTTTTTCTTTTTCAATTTTATTATTATTATATTAATTTATTTTTTATTTTATTTTTAGTTCTCTTTCATTTATTTTATTTTTGAATAGCCTTATTCGAACCTAGAGCTCTTGCATTTGAAGAAAAATATAGGTTTTTTTTTTTTGGGCGTATGGGTGTTTCGCCCTTGGTTACAACCAGCAACAGGGTTAAAGATTTGAAGAACTCCACAATGGCGTTCAATGTCGCATCACTGCTATGTCCTTTCACTATAACGTCGGACATTTTCATGTTAAAGAAAAGAACACTGCCAAGATGCACTGTAGCAACACTGGGCTCAATGTCCTAGACAATGCACCCCTAGCGGTCTACCAGGTAGCCCTAGCCATGCATTGGCTAGTCATGGGCCTCAAGACCGACAGCTCACCTACTGACACGTGATTGTCCAAGATGGAGGCACCCATCGAGAACATTGCGTTTCTCACGACTGCTAGCAACCTTGCAATTAACTAGCTGATAGAGCGCGAGGTGACTACAACTATCACAACCAAGGCTACGTCTGCAAAGGAACCCAAGTGGGCCACGGTGATGGCCAAGAACGTGCGTCAGGTGGTTAACCGAGTTGTGGAGACCCTGGTTAATGCGCCCAAACAAGAGGAACACAAGTTCAACCTACGCCTCATAGGCTTTGAAGCTAAAGAGGGTGAGACCGAAAATGAGCTGGTGCAACGGTTCAACATAGAACTGTTGCAGGGCCAAATGAAGCTGCGCGTCAAGGTCGTTGCTGCCACGCGACAACGCCCTGCAACTTCGTGGGCCTCCACTTTGACGGCAAGCACGCGCCCTGGCGCGGTGCTATTCAAATTTGCAACGAGCGAAGATCGCCAGGCTGCGTTGCGAGGGCGCAAGGGCTTAGCAAGGACCAAGTTGGGCCTGGATGAAGACCTCATGCCCACACAACAGGCGCAAGTCAGAACTGTGGCCACTATTCAAAGAGGCCAAGGTAGCATGCATACGTGCATTCTGGCGCGCAACCGAGCTTTTCGTCAACGGCACTCAAATTTTCCCGCCGTCCTCTATCTAAAGGTGCGGGGACCAAAGAGACCTATGCGTGGTATTATGGAACATGCACGAGGGTGGTGTAAATAAACTGGAAACGGGGGTGGAAATATTAAAGTTGTTTCAGGGTGCTGACCTCGTCTTATTAACCGAAACTTGGCACTTCCCAAACCAACATTTGCCACATGTTGAAGGGTTTGATTCACTTGCAGTAGCACGCACTATGCAACTGAGAAATACAAAAGCGACAAAACATAGCGGGGGGGTTGTTGCTTATTTTCGTAGCCACCTTAGGCCAAACCTGTCAAAGTGGAAGGAAGGAAGCCACGATTTTTATCTATGGCTACGGGTCAGCAGGGGTGCTACCCTTGATTTGTTTGTCTACGTGGTGTACGTTGCCCCTATTGGTTCCAAACACGAGAATGAATCCATGTTCCAAAACCTAGTAGTAGATATTGCTGAAGTTCAAACTCTGCGGGGCATAGTATTATTGGGAGGGGATTTTAATGTGCGTACTACAGCATTACCAAGTACCATTGACACTAGCGACCTTTATGAACTGTTAGAAGCGCATGAGCTTGCTGAGACTAAACAACCAAGCGTTGTGGCTACGCAATAAAACCGTGATGCTAGTGTTGGTGGTTGGGGCCGCGAGTTCCTAGACCTATGTTGTGACGCTGGGTTGCTCATCTTCAATGGCCGGACACCTGGCGACTAATCAGGGGAGTTCACTTGTTTAACAAATGGGGGGCGCAACACTGTCGATTATATTGTTAGCTCACCTGCAGTTTGGCAAGCTGCTACACACCTCGAAGTGATAATAGATGACATCCACTACTGTGCGATGGGGGGCGACTCTGACCACAGACCGTTGCGCTTACGATTGAACATCGATTGCAACTTTGTTGAACTGTAACATACGGTGGTAACAAAAAAATTCTTCTTGCCTAGGTTTAACTATGATAAATCAAAAGTTGAAGAGTACTAGCTTGCCCTAACAGCGAGTCTTGGAAACCTGTGGGCTGTTGACTCGATTGGACATCTGGGGGCAAACGAATTAGCTGACCTACTGAAGCAATGCGTGGGTGCTGCAACAAAGTTTACTTTTGGCAACAAGCCTTTAGGAGGAAGCTGTAGAAAGAAACACTGCCATAAACCCTGGTTTGACGTTGACTGCCGTACAACAAAACGTGAACTGAAGCTCTGGATGAAAGCTAACCTCGACTCACACGCCGCTAAACAATAGAAAAGTAAATTCAAAAATTTATTAAAAAGGAAAAGACTTTTGTGGGAAACTACAAAAGCTCAACATATGTGTGCGCTTACTAAGGTGGATGCGCCTTTGTTCTGGAAAAAATACCAGCCAAGGGCACCCATTATGGATAAAATCAGTGCAGCTACACTTTTGGAGGGCTTTCGCGCGCTAGTTGGCCAGTTTTCGCCACCCATACGGTTACGGACTGATCATTCAGCTTAGGTGACCGAATCTCCACCTAACCACACCTTGAACGCAGATATCACATTTGCAAAGTTGCTTCAAGCGTTAAAAAAGTTACAAAGGAACAAGGCTACCGGTTTAGATGGTATGAAAGCTGAGTTCATTTTGGATGCGGGAGAATTGCTACACATGCCACTATTGACAGTGTTCAATTGCTTTCTGGCAAAAGGCTTTCCAAAAGCCCTTTCCACTGGGGTGGTCCACGCGTTCTTTAAAGGGGGCGATGCCTCTAAATTTAACAACTACATGGGGATAACGGTTGGGCCTATCTTAGCAAAGTTGTTCGTTATGATCCTTAACAAAAGGTTGAGCGAATGGGTTGAATAACATGGGCTGCATGCCAAGGGTCAAGCTGGGTTTCGCAAATATCATCGCACTACTAACTAACTTTTCATATTGTGAACTTTGATAGAACAGAGCAAGGCAAAAAAGAAGCCACTCTATTGCTACTTTGTGGACTTAAAGAAGGCGTTCAATATTGTGCTACATGAAGTGTTATGGCAAGTGTTGGTTGGCCTTGGGGTGAAGGGACGCTTCTTGCGATGCCTACAGGCGATGTATGCCAAGGATACCATACGTATCAACCACCCAAGCGAAGGTGTCACCTCCGGCTTCAGGTGCCAGCAAGGTGTGAAACAAGGTTGTCCTCTCAGCCCCTTATTGTTTGGGCTATATTTGGATGCCTTAGAGGGGCGTTTAGACAGTAGAAAATGCGATGCACCGACCTTAGCAGATGTGCACGTATGGTTGTTATTTTTTTGCAGATGACCTTGCTCTAACATCGGAGTCAGAGGTGGGACTGCAACAATAGTTAGACGCACTCCAGCAGTTCTGTGCTGAACGTGGACTTACAGTGAACGTGAAAAAAACAAAAGTCATGGTGTTCAATTCTGTTGACCCATGCCAAAAGTTTATGTTTGAAGGTGACATTATTGAGTGTGTGCAAACCTTCAATTACTTGGGGATTTTACTCGAGACCACCTCGAACTTGGATAGTGCAGTGGAACATCTAGCAGCTGCCAGTAGGTGCTCGCTATTCGCACTGAATCTCCGTTGTGCAGAACTACGTATTATGGACGTTAAGTTACGTTGTGACCTCTTCAACATGTTAGTGCATTCCACAGCAAGTTACGCCTATGAAATTTGGGTGGACTTTAAGAAATAGAGGCTATTGAAGTAGTGTATCGAGGGTTCCTCAAGTCCCTACTCAGGGTGCGAAAAACAACCAGCACATCCGTCGTGCTGGCAAAATTTGGCAAATTCCCCTTTGAACAATTTGCATGGGGACAAGCATTGTTGTACTATAATCGTGTGAGCATGATCACTAAAGATCGCATCTTCAGAAAAGCATGGGAAGCCTAGTTCACTATGCTTGTTGCGGGAAAGAAATGTTGGGTTGGATCCGTGAAAAAATGGCTACTCCAGAATCAGCCCTAAGAGGTGGCAGGTTTTCTGCCTCTTACTCAATCATTGCTGGAAACGACACTTCAGCTTGCAACGACCCATGCGTTCCAAGCAAGGACTATTGAACTACCGTTGGGAACAATTCCTGGGTCAACGCACATACATCTGACTTGTCTAGCAAGGCTAGTGCAGCCAGTTGGTGGTAGATCTACGATGAGAGGCCCGATCAACCAGGAGGTTGGGACCCCACCCCCTCTAGGTTTTCCCCACACAATGTTGAATGTGAAAAGGGTGAAGGATAATATGTGACTGGCTTTCATTGAAAAGTTCTTTACCAACCGCGAGATTGGGACCAACATGACGCGCTCCCAAGTCACGGGGTGAAACCCACTTGAGGGTTTCACAAAGTCAAGTTGTGGAAAGTTGAGACTTGGTAGCACGCTCTTGGCTTCCAACTCTAAAAAGGGGTAGAGGGTCGAGTTGGGAGCCTTGAGATTAGACTAGGAAGAGGGACTAGCTTAGCTCGTGTGAATCTGCATCCAAAAAACCAACCAAAACAGGTTAGTTTAGCATTCGGGACACCTTTGGGTGTTGGGACTTGCCACGGGCACTTGGACACACAAGACTCACCACGGCCCGGACTCGGGGGAAGCCATCACCTTCCCCCATATAGTATTCTCTGCGGCTGGTCGCGGAGGCTACATCCGAATGGCACAA